>Ga0209542_10000097_pt1 | contig 217802 bp, 200 predicted proteins | sample RifCSPhighO2_01_FD_184028 | JGI IMG/M metagenome (GOLD analysis project Ga0209542, IMG submission 184028) | Soil microbial communities from Rifle, Colorado - Rifle CSP2_plank highO2_0.1 (SPAdes) (version 2) | ecosystem: Environmental > Terrestrial > Deep subsurface > Rock core/Sediment ...
GCCTCGGCAAGTTACGGACTCTTCGGAGCATTGCAGGTGGCCGGGTTCTCGTCCCAGTCGTATTCAAGGTTCGGAACCGGGACAACGGGACACACCCTGGCCGCAGCCGACGACCTCCTGATAACCGGACTCCTTGAAGTGGACGATGCCGCATATTTCGACAACGGCATCACCGTAGCCGGATCCATTGACCTGGCTGATCTCATCAACTTCGACGACATCGTTGATTCAGCCACCTTGGACGCAAACTTCACCGTCGCCTCGGCCGGTTACACATTCACCATCACCGACGCCACGACGACGATAGGATCAACCGTATTCAACACCTTCGGCAACGTCGGCATCAACGCCGGAAACAACATAGACACCAGATTCGAAGTCGGAGGAGCGGCGAGCATATCCGGCAACATCACCACTCTGGGCACCTTCACTTCAACCAACACGGGCTCGTCATCCTTTACAGGATCTCTTAATGTCTCCAAAGGCATACACGGCCTGGCCGATATCACCGCCACCGGACAGATTCTTTCCTACGGCGCCGCAAGCAACTCTTTCTCCGGAGGACTGAGCGTCACCAAAGGACTGAGAGTCACCGGAAACGTAACCAACGACGCTCTGACCGCATCCCGTCTCGTGTCCGCCAACGGCAACAAGGTATTGGCTTCGACCGACATCGTCAACTGGATAGCCGGAACGACCAACCAGATTACGGTAACCGACGACACCGACGGATCGGCAACTCTGTCACTGCCCCAGGACATACACACATCGGCCACGCCCCAGTTTGCCAAGCTCGGCCTTGGAACAGTTCCGGTCACCGTCCTTGAAGTCCAGGGCACGGCCTCGGCAAGTTACGGACTCTTCGGAGCATTGCAGGTGGCCGGGTTCTCGTCCCAGTCGTATTCAAGGTTCGGAACCGGGACAACGGGACACACCCTGGCCGCAGCCGACGACCTCCTGATAACCGGACTCCTTGAAGTGGACGATGCCGCATATTTCGACAACGGCATCACCGTAGCCGGATCCATTGACCTGGCTGATCTCATCAACTTCGACGACATCGTTGATTCAGCCACCTTGGACGCAAACTTCACCGTCGCCTCGGCCGGTTACACATTCACCATCACCGACGCCACGACGACGATAGGATCAACCGTATTCAACACCTTCGGCAACGTCGGCATCAACGCCGGAAACAACATAGACACCAGATTCGAAGTCGGAGGAGCGGCGAGCATATCCGGCAACATCACCACTCTGGGCACCTTCACTTCAACCAACACGGGCTCGTCATCCTTTACAGGATCTCTTAATGTCTCCAAAGGCATACACGGCCTGGCCGATATCACCGCCACCGGACAGATTCTTTCCTACGGCGCCGCAAGCAACTCTTTCTCCGGAGGACTGAGCGTCACCAAAGGACTGAGAGTCACCGGAAACGTAACCAACGACGCTCTGACCGCATCCCGTCTCGTGTCCGCCAACGGCAACAAGGTATTGGCTTCGACCGACATCGTCAACTGGATAGCCGGAACGACCAACCAGATTACGGTAACCGACGACACCGACGGATCGGCAACTCTGTCACTGCCCCAGGACATACACACATCGGCCACGCCCCAGTTTGCCAAGCTCGGCCTTGGAACAGTTCCGGTCACCGTCCTTGAAGTCCAGGGCACGGCCTCGGCAAGTTACGGACTCTTCGGAGCATTGCAGGTGGCCGGGTTCTCTTCCCAGTCGTATTCAAGGTTCGGAACTACCGCCACTACCCACGGGAATTACATTTCCCAAGCCGATGACGTTCTTGTATCCGGTGATCTCCAGGTGGAGGCCACTTTATCTCTGGGTGGCACCGCTTCCATCAGCGGCAATCTTTTTGCTTTGGGTAACGTCGGCATTGGGATGACGAGTCCCCAGAGTTGGTTGCATATCGGCATAGACCCCAACTACCTCAGTAATTATGTAAGATTTGAAGGCGGCAGTAGCGGCGATTCTTCGATTCAACAGTTTTACACTGCTGCGGCTTGGAATCAGAATACTTATGCTCGAAACGTCGGCGGATCGGGGTATGTTTACGACACGGCTAACCCCGCTTCTCAAATCGTTCAAGATTCCGGAGACATCACTTTCAACGCGGTAGTCAGCGGAACGGCTGGAAGTCTCATCACTTGGACACCTACGATGATTATCAAAAACAGCGGCAAGGTCGGCATAAATACAACTACTCCTTCTACTGTTTTTGAAATCCAAGGTACGGCGAGTGCTTCATACATCCTCACTGGCAACACTCTCCAAGTGGGAGGATTCTCAAGCGCGGCCTACTCAAGGTTCGGAACGGGAACTGCCACATATACAAACTTCATTACAACTACTAACGATCTTTTGATCTCCGGCGACCTTGAAGTGGACGCGACAGCTCAATTTGACTCATTTACCAGAGTTTCGGCAAATTCAGCCCGGGCTTTTGTGATTACAGACATGGGCGGCTTTAGAGAGGATATTTTTGTTGTCGACACCACTGCCTCGAAAAGTAATTCCGGCCTTGAGATAACCGGAGGAGCAGGACAAACAAATCCGCTGCTGCTGATTAATAACACAAGCACTACTATCGTTACCGTGGCTTCAATACAAGCAACCAGTCTCACCAGAGGCAATATTCTCACAATTGAGGTCCCAGCGTCGACTTCTCACAAAGGCAGCTACTTATTAATAGAAGACACCAACAATGTCGTTTATGCTTCAATGGGTTATGGAGGACGTTTTGCGGTGAGGAGGCAGATCTTTTCACATGGCGCCACTACAACTTGTACGGGTGCTGGCTCTGGTTGTATCGACTATGCTGAAAGCTTCCCGACTAAAGACAAAACGCTTGAGGCGGGGGATTTAGTTGCCGCTGATTCTACTAATTTAGCCCACGTAGTAAAAGCAAGTACTAACAATTCTTCAGTTCTGGGTATTATATCAACAAATCCGGCCGCCCTGATTGACGGCAACGCTTTTAAAACCGGAGCAGAAACGGGGAATATTAGTTCCGGAAGCGTGCCGGTGGCGTTGGCCGGCCGCGTACCCGTTAAGGTCTCTCTTGAGAATGGCCCGATAATTGTAGGAGATCGTCTTACAATTTCTTCAACTCCCGGAGTTGCGATGAAAGCCGTCAAAGCCGGCCAGGTTGTCGCTATGGCCTTAGAATCACAAGATAATATTGCTTCCGGATCTTACGGCCAGATACTCGCATTTGTAAATGTAAGTTATTGGGCGCCAAGCGAAAGTGCGGTAATGGCATCTGTGAGTTCAAGTTCGGAAGATATTTGGGGAACGCTCAACCCAAACACGCTTATGGCTTTCATTGCCGATCAGTTCCAAAAAATGTTCGATATAGTTTTTGAGAGGGGATTATTAAGGGTTGCCAAGATAGTCACGGACAGGATTGTTACCAATGAGTTATGCATTGACGATATATGTATAACAAAAAATGAATTCAAGTCGCTTTTGGAAAAAAATGGGATACCAACTACTCCTCAACCGGAGCCGATACTTACACCAAGCCCGACGCCAGAGCCAACACCTACACTAACATCGACCCCTGAACCAACTCCTGAAACCGAGCCAACGCCCACGCTTATATCAACACCAAGTCCGACACCTACGGTAATTGAGCCAACCCCCGAGGTTACACTTGAGCCGACACCTACACCAAGCCCGACCCCCGAACCAACTCCTGAAATTACACCAGAACCCACACCCGAGCCGACACCCATACCAGAAACAACCCCAGAAATAATTGCGGTTCCGCCGGAACCTGTTGTAGAATAGAATTGATAACGTCATGAAATTGCAATCCAAACTCATTATCGTAGCCACCCTCCTCCTAAGTACATTTTTATTCTTAAATTTTGATACCCAAAATTCAGATCCCGAAGAAAAATACATAGGATTAAGAGTGGAGCCACTAGTTTTAGACAACAAAACCATAGAATTTCCTTTTACTGACGATAATTCAGACGAGTCCATAATCATTAAATCCGACAGAAAATTATATCAAAACCTTTCTGATTCAGATGTTTTTTTAAGCCTTACCAATACCACCGACAAACCTCAAAAAGCCGCTGTCATTTTTTACTTTTCTAAAGATCGGGGCGATGTGGCTACCATTGCTCAGGCCGATACCCAAAAAAAAACATGGAACTACGTAAAATTCTTCAAGGAAAATATCAAACTCAACGAATCAGCGTTGGGCCCGGCCTTAAAGAAAAGGGAAGAAATGCCGAGCAATTTTAAAGCTAAAGCCGGAACTCAAATTGAACTGGCGGCCAAAGAAACCGCGTATTTAAAAATAAAAATAACCTATAAAACCGGAACTTCCGGAGAATTTTGGGTAGAAGCCGCGGGAGATCAAGGGGGTTACGGTTTGCTTGACCCGTGGTACAGTTCAGGATGGCGGGCCAGGAAAAAAATAACCATAAGCGAAACAATGGTTGCCGGTAGCGCTGATTTTACGGATTTTCCCATCATTATTAATAAGACAGACCCGGACTGGGCTCTTACTTCTGCCGGCGGAAAGGTTGCTTCCGGTTCCGGAGAGTTTGTTTTTACCGGTTCGGACGGCATAACAGTTTTAAATCATGAAATCCAAGCATATGATCCAAGTACTGGCGAGTTGGCCGTCTGGGTGGTGGTGCCGACCCTGAAAGCAACTTCCAATACCGAGTTGTATGTTTATTATGGCGGGCCTAGCGCCGGACCCACCAATCAGAATCCCGCCGAGGTTAATAAGGTTCGTTTTTCGGATGTTATCAAATCAGCCGATTGGATTACGACGGAAAATAACAATCAGACCAACCAAAGCTACATCAGTCTTGGCTCCGATGAATCTTCAGCCCCGGTAACCGTACTAGACGGCCAATATGGATTATCAAGAATAGTACGGGAAAGTGACGGCGGTTTTACGGTTGCGGCAATGGTTCAAACCCCAAGATTGGCGGAAAGCACAGACGCTTCTTATCCGCCATTTGATTCTGTTGCCGGTTTGTACTCTGTTCCTTATGCCCTTGTTCGTTTAAGAGGCAATATCGGCGCTCCCGATGCCAATACGATTCTATTTCCAGGAAAAATTTTAGACACCCGACTGGGAGATTTGACAGTTTCGCAAAAAACAACTTTACAAAATACCCTGGGAACTTTTCTAGGAGCTTATAGTTTTACCGACTATGGCGGTCAGATTCAAAACAAATCAGGCTTTAGCGCAGACATAGCCAGTTATGATAATAACACCACTTTAAGGAAAATAGTTCAGGATATTTACGCATATCTTAATCATAATGCTTATCGCCCCCCGGAAAAGTTGGTTGCCGAAACGCATAATACGGAATATCTCGACGACTTTACCAGCGATCCCGGTTTTCCCGGAACATGGGTTGTAGAGCTTGGGGAAGTGGCCTGGGATTCTGCAAATGGAGAATTGGACTTTGTAACAGATGCTGCTGATAGTATGTTTGTCAGATATGATTCTGCCGACCCGGGCAGTATCGAGCAGGAAGTTCAGGTTACCGGTATTCTCGGTTCCAGTATTCGCTTGCCGACAGCGGCTTGCCGGGCCAATAATGCCGGCGCGGATGATGTTTACGCCGTTTTTATTCAGGATGATGGGGGGGGTGGCGCTGATCACAATTTGACTCGGTGGAATACCGGCACGCGCACTACTTTGGCAAATAACGTTATTGGCACGTATACTGTCGGAGATTTCCATACTGTTCGTTTAGCTTGCACCGGAACGGCCGGGAGCGCGGTTACTTTTGATGTGTGGGTTTTAGACCACGGCGCCACCAAACCATCTGATCCCGGCTGGATCGGAGTTGACGAAACGCCTGATTGGGAACCAGCTGATGACACGGCTGCTACTACCACTCGGCACGATGACGCAGACGATATTGACGGCGGAATCGCTGGCCGCGGTACTGCTGCCGGTGACTACGACACAAGAAATGATTTTTGGAAAATTAGAGCAATTACGGACCGAGGCGGGGGAGCAGCCGCAGCCACCCCTCTCATAAAAATAAAAGGCGGAGTCAAAATAAAAGGCGGAGTCAAATCCAAATAACGTGTCTGATAAAAAACCGAATATTCTGAAAGCGCTATTCGATATTAAACCCGTAGATGATTCGGGCTTGGTTGATGTACGGAAAATTGCGAAGGTGGCGCCAGTGGTAAATCTTGCTTCAGTTAAAACCAAACCTTCTGAACTATCGAGTCGGGCGGATGAAAAATTCTTCTCTCCGCGAGAAGAATTCGAGGCGGTTTTAAGCCAGACCCTCGATGTGGCAAAAGAAATAAAAAGTATCGGCGGGGAAACGGTTATGAAGAAAAAGGCCGGAAGGCCGAGATACCGCCCGATTTTTGCGAAGCAAAAATCGGAAGTTGCCGATCCCTACCAAGCGATACTTTCTCAAATAAATCAACGGGTTGCGCCGGTTCACGGCGAGGGAATAATCGGGGAGCCGAGAAAGATAGATCCCATTTCTTTGGGGATGATGACGGAAAAAATACCAGGAGCGGCGTCATCGGAAATAGAAAGCTGGGCGAAGTACGCGAGAAATTCCGACAACAAAGCTACCGAGAATTCTCGGCAAGGTTGGAACAAAAATTATGAGTTACGAATTACGGGAATTTTTAATCCAGAATTTTTAATCCGGTCAAAAAATTATTTGTTCAGACGGAATAATTTTTTGACCTTTGGCGTCGTTGGTTTTTCTGCTCTGATATTTACTTCGTTTGGTCAGTACGGAATAAGCGTAAAAAACGAAGTATTGAGAGAAAGCAATTTGGCGGTGGCTAATCTCGAACAAGCCAACGAGAGCTTGAGAGTGTTTGATTTTGAAGCGGCATCAAACGATTTCGCCGAAGCGTATGGAGAATTTTCAAAAGCAGGTGAAAGCCTGAACTTTATGGGGGCCAGCATTACTTCTTTGTTTGCCGAACTGCCGGGCGCCGGTAAATTGAAATCGGCAAAAAACCTTGTTGAGGCGGGAAAACTGCTTGCTGAAGCGGGAAAGTCAATGTCGGAGGCGGTTACGGCGTTGTCGAAAACGAGTTTAATTTTAATGATGTCGGACGTTGTCACAGATAATGATGTTCGACATCAGAACATTTTCAGCGACCTCAAAAAATCATTTGCCTCATCAAGCAAGAACTTATCAAAAGCCAGCGCTCTTCTATCCGATGTAAACGCTGAAGCCTTGCCGGAGGATAAAAGGGAATCATTCTTGGAATTTCAATCCAAACTCCCCGAATTTAGAAGCATTGTCTCCGATGCCGTGGAATACACCAGTTTTTTGGAGAACTTACTCGGCTCAAACGGTACAAAGAAATATCTAATCCTGTTCCAAAACAACAGCGAATTGAGGCCGACTGGCGGGTTTCCCGGAACTTATGCCGTTGTAACCTTCAAGGACGGGCGTCTTGCCGGCTTTTTGGTTGACGACGTTTATAATCTGGACGGACAGCTTAAAGAAAATATCATCCCGCCCAAACCTCTGCAGCACATAACTCCGAATTGGGGGATGAGAGACGCCAATTGGTTTATTGATTTTTCTGTCTCTGCGCAGAAAACCATGGAATTTTTTAATAAAGAAGCCGGCTACGATATTGACGGTGTTATAACAATGAGCCCGAGAATGATATCAGACATATTGAAAGTGGTCGGGCCGATAGAAATGCCGGAGTACGGCTTTTCGATAAATGATGAGAACTTCTTGTCTACCATTCAGGCGGAAGTGGAATACGGAGACAACCGGGAACAACCCAAGAAAGTCGTTTTAGATATGGCGCCTAAACTTTTAGAAAGAATAAACTCATCGGACCCTGGTAAGTGGCTGGACATATTTAGTGTATTCATATCGGGGTTGGACAAAAAAGACGTGTTGATGTACTTCAAAGACCTGAACTTAGAACAATTCGTGGCCGATAAGGGATTCGGCGGACTTATCAAGAATACTGACGAGGACTACTTGATGATTACATTTACAAACGTAAAGGGTTCAAAGACCGACATAGTGACCGATAACTCCATTAAAGTGTCGGTTCGGTTTGAGGAAGGCAGGATGGTACACAAGATTGAGCTTACGCGCCAGCACAACGGCGGTTCGACAAGATACGGATTTTATAACAAGCAAAATCCGGCTTATGTCCGCGTGCTTGTTCCAGAAGGTTCGGAATTGGTCAGCATCTCCGGCAATTCAGATCCGGGGTACAAACCACTCATAAATTATTCCGGCAGCGACTTTAAGCAGGACGGCGATTTATTAAAACTGGAATCCGGCTTTCATCCCGTTAGAGGTAAGACGCCCCGACTTGAGTCGGGGTCGTCTGCCGACCACGCCTTCCAGGCGGGTCGGACCTCTAACGGGATTGACAATGAAAACGGAGTTAGCACCTATAGCGAATCAGGCAAAACAGGTTTTGCTTTTTGGCTTATCACTGACCCTGGAAAGCAAAAGACGGTTGAGCTGGAATATGTCGTATCCGTGCAAAGCAATAATATTTATGTACAAAAACAGCCGGGTCTTGAGGTTGACAATTTCGAGTTCCAAGTAGGCGACTCCCTCCTATATTATGGGGAATTTAACAAAGACCTGGAGTTGAAATTTAAGCTGGAATAAGTAGAATATATAGCAATGAGGAGTAGAGAAAAACCGATGCACATTACTGAATTTTCAGACCTCCCACCTAAGCCGGAGGCGGTTTTGGGAAAAGATGGTCATATCAAACCTTCATTTATAGAGAAGTTGACCGATGATAAGGAGAAGGAGCGTCTTCCTGTTGGACAAAGAATGAAAGTATTAGAGCATAACTCCGGCTGCGCCCAATGTCGCGACGCTATCAGAAAGGCAAAAGGCGAACTTTCCCCAGATTCTCTTCCTTTTGAAGAGTAGGTAGTCAGGTCCCGCTCCTCGTGGGACCTCTTTATCTTATGAATAACGTACGAAATTTTTGTATAATTGCGCATATTGATCACGGCAAGTCCACATTAGCGGACCGATTTTTAGAATTGACCGGGACGGTTGAGAAAAGAAAGATGCAAGAGCAGTATCTGGATCAAATGGAGTTGGAGAGAGAAAGAGGTATTACCATTAAACTGCAGCCGGTGAGGATGAACTATGTTTTAGGTTCTAAGGCCTATGTCTTAAATCTGATTGATACCCCCGGACACGTTGATTTCTCATACGAAGTGTCACGGTCTCTAGCTGCGGTTGAGGGGGCGATACTTCTCGTCGACGCTTCCAAGGGTATACAGGCCCAGACGCTTGCCAATCTTCATCTTGCCAAGACACAAGGACTGAAAATAATACCGGCGGTGAATAAAATTGATTTGCCAAACGCCAGAACCGCACAAGTTAAGGAGGAACTGTCGTATCTTTTGGAAATAGAACAGGATGAGATATTGGAGGTGTCCGGCAAGACCGGGGCAAATGTGGAAAAATTGCTTCAAGCGGTGATAGAAAAAGTACCTTCGCCAAGCGCAAATATTAAGTACCAAGAATTAGATACGGTTGAATCGGGAGCGCTTATATTTGATTCAACCTTCGACGCTTATAAAGGTATTATTGCTTATGTCAGGATGTTCGACGGTGCTTTCAAAAGAGGAGATAAGGTTGCGTCTTGGGCAACGAAAGCAAAATTTGATGTTCTTGAGGTCGGGTTCTTTGCTCCCAAACTTACGTTAAATTCTGAACTGTCTGCCGGAAATATCGGCTACATAGCCACCGGACTCAAGGACCCCGGACTTATCCGTGTCGGCGATACTATTACGTCTCAATTAAGCATTACGGATTACGAATTACGCATTAAAAATAATACGCAATACGCAATACGCAATACGCAATTCAAGCCCTTATCAGGATACAAGGAACCCAAGCCGATGGTCTTTGCCAGCTTTTTTCCCGAAAACGCTGAAGATTACGATTTACTCAAGGATGCTTTGGGGAAACTCAAACTGACGGATGCCTCTCTGATCTATGAGCCCGAATCTTCTGTCGGCTTGGGCAGGGGATTCCGGCTTGGTTTTCTCGGTATGCTACACGTTGAGATAATCTCGGAACGGCTAAAGCGTGAGTTCGATTTGCCTCTGATAATCTCAACACCCTCGGTTGAATATTTGATCAAACTTGCTGACAGAGAAGAAGTAAGAATAAAGTCGGCATCTTCACTTCCCGATCCGTCTAAAATCGAAAGCATAGCCGAACCAGTGGTCGATATCGAAATAATAACCCCAAGTTCTTATTTGGGTAGCGTTATGGAGCTCATATCTTCATTCAGGAATACATACCAGGCGACTGATTATTTTGGCAAAGAGACCGCGTTTCTGAGATATGAGATGCCTTTATCGGAAGTCATAACCGATTTTTATGATAAATTGAAAAGCGTATCGTCTGGCTATGCTTCGATGAGCTATGAGTTGAAGGGAATGGCGGTCAATGACTTGGTGCGGTTGGATATTTTGATTGCCGGTGAGCTCGTCGAACCATTTTCAAGGATAGTCCCCAAGGATAAGGCGTACTACGAAGGAAGGACAATGGCGGCGAAACTTAAAGAGGTCATTCCGCCTCAATGGTTCGAGGTGGCGATACAAGCGGCGATAGGAGGCAAGATAATTGCTCGTGAATCCATCAAAGCAAAGCGCAAAGATGTGACCGGCTATCTATATGGCGGCGACGTAACCAGAAAAATGAAACTTCTGGAAAAGCAGAAAAAAGGGAAAAAGAAAATGAAAGAGGCGGGAAGGGTGAACTTGCCGCAGGAGGTTTTTCTCAAAATGTTAAAAAGATAGAATTATTATATTACGAATTACGCATTACGGATTATGAAATACAAAAAATTTGAAGAGTTACCAATTTGGAAATTAGCTCTAAAAATTACTAAATTTATATACGACTTAACTTCTAACTCAAAGTGGAGTAAAGATTTTGGTCTGCGGGATCAAATAAGAAGGGCGGTAGTTTCTGTTAGTTCTAACATCGTGGAAGGTTTTGAAAAGAGTAACAATAACGAATTCATAAGATTTCTTAGAATGTCTAAAGGTTCGGTTGGCGAAACTCGGAATCAGTTGCATATAGCACTGGCTGTTGGCTACATTTCTATCGAAGAATTTAATTTTGTTAATGAAAAACTTGAGGAATTGGGTGCTAGAATCGGAGGGTTTATTGTTTATCTTGATAAATACCGAAAAAACAATACGTAATCCGTAATTCGTAATAGGGCAATAAATTTAATATACTAAAGGCAAGAGCAGAAACCCCACCATGCTTAGAGCGGTCAGAACCGCAACGATAATTGTTATAATTCTTAATAACTTTTTATTAATCACATTATTTTATTACGAATTACAAATTACGGATTATTTACGAATAAATACGTAATACGTAATACGTAATGGCCCAATGCTTACATTGCGAGAAAATGAGAAGTTAATCAAGATGATCAGGCAGCACCGCTCTGTTATAGCTGGGACGATTATCCGGTCCGCCTTGCTTACGGGTTTTGTTTTCTGGACCTTTTTTAAATTTAAAATCGACGCTTTCGGCTACTCCCGGGAAATCGTCATCGGAGTTATGCTTATAGCCACCTTAACCATTCTATACAAGATATATCTTTGGCGCAAAAACGCCATAATCATAACCAACCAAAGAATGATACTGAATATCAGACAAGGAGCACTTTCACAGACAGTAACAGAGCTTCTTTATCGCGACATATATGAGATCAGTTTTAAGCAAGTCGGCTTTTCTGCGCTTATGAACCGATACGGAAAATTGATAATAAAGACGCCGTCGGGAAATGAGATAACTTTTGACAAGGTTCCGTCACCGGCCGGAGTAGTTGAGGCCATAAATAAAATAAGGGCCGGTACACAGATCCAAAATGAACCTCCTCAATTCTAAATTTTTTACAGTTTTTATTTCCCTTGCCCTGGTTTGGATATTGTTCTCGGTGATTTTTGTCGAGATCGAAAAGAACGAGGTAAAAAAAGAAGAAGAGGACATAGAAGCCAAGATAACTAATATTGAGAGGGATAATGCGTCTCTTGAGGCGTATATTAAAAACATTGAAAATTCAGAATTTCTTGAAAAAGAAGCCCGTCTTCGCCTGAATTATAAAGCGCCCGGCGAAGAAGTGGTATTCGTCCATAGAGACCTCAATCCGCAAAAGGCATCTTTAGCCCAAGAATTTTCTACTGATGAGCCACCGAACTACAAGAAATGGTGGAATTGGCTCTTGGGATTTTGAGCGGGTTAGTGGATGACGTTCAAATTTCCAGTCATTCACTGACTTATTTTAGATATCTAGTTTATCATCAGAAAGCGGTTAAAATCAATTAAAAAAGACCGTTCTCGGTCAGCGAGCTCTTATAGAGCAATTAAATACAATGAAGCTTGGCAGACTTAAGTGGCTAACACAGGACAAGCTCTAAGCTTTTCTTTAATCCTTTTTTCTGCCTCATCGTTGCCAGCGGAGTCCCATCTTCCATCAAGGGTTGTTCGGTAGAGAGGTCGCTTACTCTTATCAATCTCGACAAAAGTCCGTACCCCAGCTACCTTACTGAAATTAGAAATAGTGGCATTCAACAACTCAAGGTCTTGTTCCGAACCATAAAATCTGAAGTAAATACCTTCTTCAAACCTATAGACATAGGCCACATCTCTGCCCATTAAGCAAAAACGGGTTATTCCGCCAGTAAAAAGATAAGTAGAAACTTCATCATAGGCGTAAGTTGCCTCTCTTGTTCGAAGTTTAATATTCTGGGTTCTTGTGAACTTATTAAACATTTGAAGCAAGTTTTTCATTGATTTCCCCCTAGTTTTTCAAGGTTAAATCAACAATAGCACCACATTGCTATATTGTCAAGCTATTGATTAGAAAATAGTCGTCAGTTCTATTTCCCCTGTCCTGTAACCAAAAATAACCTCGATTTTTCTTGGTTATTTTTCTTGGAGCGGGTGAAGGGAATCGGACCCTCGTCTATTGCTTGGGAAGCAATCGTACTGCCACTGTACTACACCCGCATTTACGATTTTAAATACATCTTATCAATAACTGTTATTTTTCCAACTCACAACCACTTATAAACTTTACTTTGGTTTTAGATTTGATATACTTTGTTTATGCCAAATCCCAAAAAACCTAGAAATAAATGTCCTATTTGCAACAAAGAGGCACGAGAGGTAAAAGGAAGGTATTGTAGCAATGCGTGTCAGCTTGAATATCAGTACCGATCTTACATTGAAAAATGGAAAAATGGCGAAAAGAAAGGTTTAAATAGTATAGGTCTGGTATCACCATATATAAAAAAATATTTGCGTAGAAAGTTTAAGGATAAATGCTGTTTATGCGGATGGTCTAAGGTTAACATTAAAACCGGAAAAATTCCTTTAGTCGCTGATCATATTGATGGCAATTGGAAAAATAATATAGAAGAGAATTTACGCCTAATTTGTCCAAATTGTGATTCGCTAAGTCCCACATTTGCTGCGCTAAACAAGGGAAACGGACGAACACATCGGGCCCTAAGTAGAAGGGCTCAAGAAGGTCGTTTGTTAGTTATGCCGAAGTAGTTCAATGGCAGAACATTGCTTTCGTAAAGCAGAAACGTGGGTTCGATTCCCTCCTTCGGCTCCAGTTTTGTAGAAAATAAACATGAAAATAAAAAAAACAAGCGTTTTGGTTTTCGTTTTTCTCACAGGCCTCCTCGTTTTTGGAGGTTTATTTGTTTTGCGGGACAGAATTACCTCAATATCAAAAGAGTCTGCTCAACAACCGCCAACGATTCAAATCAATGGCTGGCCTGTTGAGATTCTGCTTGCAAGAACGTCGGAAGAACAGATGCGCGGACTTTCTGGGAGGACGGTGCTTCCAGAAAATCAAGGCATGCTTTTTTTATACGATGAACCAGGCTTTTATTCTTTCTGGATGAAAGATATGCAATTTCCAATCGACATCATCTGGATAGACGAGAATTATATAATCATTGATATTACAAAAGATGTTTTGCCGGGGTCATTTCCTCAAATATTTCAATCGCAAAAACCTGCTCAATATGTGTTGGAAGTCAACGCCGGCTTTGTCGAAAAAAATAGCGTTGAAATCGGTAATATCCTTGATTTGTCCGAGGCGCTTTCTGGTTATTGAATTAATTTTTATCGAAGACTCAAAAATTTTTAGGCAATAGTGAATGACGATAGGGCGATTTCCTGTAGTCGGGGATTTTTGATAAAGTAGGTTCGAGTGAAATCGTAAAAACTCCAGATGTTAAATTATGAGAAAAACAAGGCCCTGCTGAATATATATGCCGGAGCCGGAGGAGTTGATGCTCAGGATTGGGCTTCAATGCTTTTCAGGATGTACCAGAGATATGTCCATAAGAAGGGCTGGTCTTTTGTCGTACTTCACCATTCTCTTGGAGAGCAGGGCGGGACGAAGAGTGCGTCAGTGGAGATAAGGGGCGAAAGGGTCTATGAGCTGTTGAAAGGTGAATCAGGCGTGCATCGCTTGGTTAGGATTTCTCCTTTCTCGGCCAAGAAACTTCGTCACACATCGTTTGCTATGGTGGAATTTCTGCCAGAGATAGTTGCCGCTGAAGTTAAGCTGGACCCAAACGACCTAAAGTTTGATGTATTCCGTTCCTCCGGGCCGGGAGGGCAGAATGTGAATAAACTTGAAACTGCCGTACGCGTGACTCATTTGCCGACCGGTACTTCCGTTGCTGTTCAGTCCGAGCGGTCGCAAGCTCAGAACAAAGAGAGGGCTCTTCAAATGCTTTATTCAAAACTGGTCCAACGGATGGAGGCAGAGAAAGCGAGCCAAATTAGCGAACTTAAGCCTGGGGTTTCTATAGAGTGGGGAAGTCAGATCCGCTCATATGTTCTGCACCCCTATCAGATGGTCAAAGATCATAGGACTGGAGTCAAATCATCTCAGCCGGATAAGATTCTTGACGGTGAGTTGGACAAATTCATCAATTCGAAGTAAATTTAATATATCGAGATGATAGAACTCAAGAACGTTTCCACAATATACGACGATAGTTTAATGGCCCTTAGGGGCATTAATTTAAAGATTGGACAGGGAGAATTTGTTTCTCTTGTTGGACCCTCCGGTGCTGGCAAATCAACCCTCCTTCGTCTTCTGACAAGAGAGATCAGTCCCCAAGAAGGCGAAGTGGTCTTGGACAGCGTCGATTTGGCCACGCTCTCCAGCGGCGAGGTTCCTGTTTTAAGAAGGAAGATAGGGACTGTATACCAGGACTTCAAACTTCTTTCTAATAAGAATGCTTTTGAGAATGTTGCTTTTGCTCTTGAGGTTTGCGGAGTTGACGAGGACCAGGTCAAAGATGATGTGCCAAAGGTGCTTAATATCGTCGGTCTATCCGACAAGGTAAACAGCTTTCCTCATCAGCTGTCCGGCGGAGAGAAACAACGCCTTGCGATCGCAAGGGCTCTTATTCATCGCCCAAGGATAATTCTGGCGGATGAGCCAACAGGCAATTTAGACATGGTAAATGCTCATGATGTGGTAGAATTGCTAATGAAGATAAACAAATTAGGTACGACAGTTATTCTTGCGACCCACAACAGAGAAGTTGTGAATGCGATAGGCAAGCGTGTGGTGACGATGGAAAAAGGCAAGATTGTTCGCGACCAAGGAGATAATGGTAAATACGTAATATAACCATGAAGAAATCTTTTCAAAGAATTGTTAAGGTGGGATGGACCAACTTCAAGCGCAACCGATATATCAGCGTCGGTACGACGGGGGTTATGGTTTTGGTGCTTGTATTATTCTCCGGCCTGATGGCGGTCAATTTTTTGTCATCTCAGTTAGTAGCCAATCTTCAGGAAAAGGTTGATGTGAGCGCTTATTTCAAGACGGACATATCCGAAGAGGAGATACTAAGCGTCAAGTCGGAGCTGGAGTCGCTGAATAACGTGAAGAAGGTTGAGTATGTTTCAGCTGGCCAAGCCTTGGACGAATTCAAGGAAAGGCATGCCGGCGACGCTGTCATACAGGATTCTCTGGCCGAACTTGATTTCAACCCTCTTCAGGCATCTTTGAACATCAAAGCGGACGATTCATCCCAGTTTGCATCAATAGTCCAATTTCTTGAAGCCAACAAGTTCAGAAGCGTCATAGACAAGATTAATTTTTACGAAAACGAAAAAGTTATCGGCCGTCTTCAAAGCATTTCCGGCGGTATCCAGAACTGGGGTTTCATTATCACAATGTTGCTAGCAGTCATTGCTGTGTTGGTTACTTTTAATACTATCCGTCTTACGATATATAACCAAAGGCAGGAGATAGAGATAATGAAACTTGTCGGCGGTTCCAATTGGCACATCAAAGCCCCATATCTTGTAGAGGGAGGATTATATGGAGCATTCGCCGCCGCAGTTACGGTTGTGATATTCTATCCGGCAATATTTCTTGTTTCTTCCAAAATAGAACTGCTGATGCCGGGAGTCAGTTTGATGTCATATTTTTTGTCCAACATGTTCCAATTCTTATTTCTTGTATTTTCCGTCGGCGTTCTTCTTGGTGTCGTCTCGAGTTTTGTGGCGATTCGCCGGTTTCTCAAGGTTTAGTTTATAACTTGCTGGCCGCTCTGCCAGCGACTTACGTCGCTACGGCAGTACGCTCTTGACCAATATTTTCGTTAAAAGCTCCGTTTGCTCCTCACCATATTATAATATGGCTCGTCGCAATACTCGCTTTTGCCTCAATCTTGGCCAAGCCAGCCGCGTTCTAAATTCAAGCAAGCGTAGCGTTGTAGAACGCTGTTTTTTGTTGTAAAATTTGGGTGCTTATGAAGTTAGATAAGGCACAGTTTGAATTTGTAAAATCATTGACATGGGAAGATGTCGCCGAAATTTGGCGTAGTAACGAGATAAATGAAGAGCATTGGAAGAAGTACTACGAATCAAAGGGCCACAAGTCCTGGGAAGAGTGGCGCAAGAAATATATCGATGCTTATGCCGCACTCAATAAGGACTGGTACTTGGTCAAGGTGAAAGATCCGCTTGCGTCGGTACCTAATTTCCGCGGAGGGAATTACAAGGGTTGGAAAGAAAATTTTTACAAAGGCCAAGAACTTCCGACATTCAGTGAGATGAAAGAACATCCAGCGGCAGGGGAGTTCCTAAAGAACTTTCCGTCAACAACGACTATCATTGTTTTGAATACCGACATCGGCATAATTATCGCCGAAGGTATGCATCGATGCGCCGCAATAACCAAAGCGGCAAAAGAAGGCAAAAAATTAGATCTAGATTTGTACGTTGCAATGGTTGATGTAAAGAAAGAAGAAATACCTGATTTTACAAGAGAATAATATTGCGGGATCGTCTAAAGGTAGGACGTTTGGCTCTGAACCAAAAAATTGGGGTTCGAATCCCTGTCCCGCAGCACTTCGACAAGCTCAGCGCAAGCTGAGATTGGAGAAGTGCCCTGAGTTTATCGAAGGGCACTTCAAATTTATGTATTATTTATATTTAATACTTTGTGAAAATGATAGTATCTATACTGGAGTTACGGATAATTTAGAACGTAGGTTTGCCGAACACAAAACCAAATCTGGTGGTTGGCACACTAAACTTTATCCCGCAATTAAAATCTTAAGAACTGAAGAATTTAAAACAAAACCCGAAGCATTAAAACGAGAGAGGCAAGTCAAGGGTTGGCGACGCGAAAAGAAGTTAAATTTAATTAAATTTGGTAAACCAAGTAATGTAGTGGGTTAGTCCTTCGACGGACTCCGGATAAATTATAAGTTAGAACCTAAACCAAAATGAAATTTTTTAAAGACATTTTGATAATTGACTTTGAAGGTCTTGCTGAACCAGTTCAAATAGGAGGTGTGCTTTTAGACAAAGAAACGTTGAAAGAAAAAGATAGTTTTTTAAGTTATATTTGGACTGACTTGAAAGGAGAAGTTAAAGTTGCTTCGGGTATATCTCAAGAAACCTTGAAGGGCGCGCCTTTGCAGTCTGAAGTTGGCAAGATGATTTTTGAAAAGTTCGGCGTAGATATTCTTATTGGTTCTTGGGTTGCAAATGCAGATATGAAAAATTTTGAAAAAATTATTACTGCTGCGGGATTAGATATAAAGCAGTATGATTATCATATCTTGGATATCTGGCCTGTTGCCTATATCTATCTTCTTAAGCAAGGTTATGAAGGCAGTATTCGTTCCGAAGAGATATTCCGACAATTTGGAGCAAAGCCAAGAGGACTACATAATGCGTTAGAAGATTGCAGAATTACTGCCGATGTTTTTAGAAAGATTATTGAGATGAAATAAGTTATGATTACTCATAATCCAGATTCTAAGACCTATTACGGCTCGCAGCCACCAGTCAACGTAGTGTCGAGAAGCTATTAAAAGCCTGCTGTTTATAAGTACTATTTGCACACATATTCGAACATTGATAATATGTAAGTAGTTATAACTAGCGTAGTCTAACGACTATTACGATGATTCAATATCTGGAAAAGTATAAACAAAACATTGCCATTGAGATGCGCAAGCGCGGGTGTTCATATTCTGAAATAGAAAATCGACTCCATATTCCCAAGTCGACGCTGTCGTATTGGTTAAAAAACATAAAACTGACCCCAGAACAAGTTAAAAAATTGAATGAGAAAAGAACAAAGACTGCCAAAGCCAATGCGCTGAAGAAAATTTCCAGGACTCTGCGGATGATAGAAGAGGTAAAGATATCTTCTTCGCAGGATGTGAAAAAAATTTCAAAAAAAGAATTATGGCTAATGGGCATTGTTCTTTATTGGAAGAATGGCAATAAAACCAACTTGAAAAAGGGAGTTCATTTTTCAAGTTCTGATCCCGATATGATAAAATTATTTTTGAAATGGCTTCGAGATATTGGAGGTATTCGAGACGAAGAAATAAGGTTTGATATTTTTATGAAAGGAAATAGAAAGAGTAAAAATATCGGTAAGATTATTGATGAGACCACTAATTACTGGTCGCAAGTTACCGGGTTTTTAAAGAAAGATTTTTCTAATATATATCTTCAGAAATCGGGATTTTTAAGGATCAAGGTGGCGCAGAGCTCTATACTTGCCCGGCAAATAGCCGGTTGGATAGATGGGATTAAAAATCTTAATAATCTTAATTAAACTTAATACATAATCTTTTATAAACATTGATAATAATGTTTAGAAAACTTATTAATAATCACCAGTATTTAATAAGGATAATCCTTCTCGTATTAGTGGGAGTTTTCGCTTTTTGGGCAAGCGATACGCTTAAGGACGGTGATTTTATAAGCAATTTAATAAGAAAGTTTGGGTATGGCGGAATATTTCTTATGGCGGTCGTGAGTGGATTTAATCTGGTTATACCCATTCCAGCCATTTCTTTTTTACCGGTTTTCCTTGCATCTGGCTTGAATGCTTTTGCGGTGGTAATAATAATAGCGGCCGGTATGACGCTTGCCGATTTTGTGGCGTATCTACTTGGCAAGACGGGTAGACACATGGTTTTGTCTGCGTTTGAAAAAAAGGTTATTAATAAATTTGAGATTATCAAGGAAAAGCTGCATTGGTCTCCAGTTTTGATATTATTCTTATTCGCATCTCTCGTTCCGTTTCCCAATGAAATCATGGTTATACCCATGGCTTTTCTTGGCTACAGATCTGTTTATATATTGTTGCCGGTGTTTTTCGGGAATATGGTATTCAACTCTATTTATGCGATAGGAGTGGCAAATGTAATCAAGTTGATAAATTAACCACTCATCTCGTCTGCTAGCTATTTATTATAATATCCACACCCCTATAATAATTAAATCGTGTATAATATAAATTATATGGATGGAAATAGGCAACACTTTTATTTTGCCATCGCCTTAGTTGCCATAACAGCAATGGGTGGTTTTGTTATGCTTGAAGTAGCGGACACAATAACGAGCCTTGCTTTAATAGAGGGCTCATTTTATAGTGTCGTCAGGAACGGCGACGTAAGGTTGTCCGCCGAGATAGGTCGTAGCATAGAAGAGATCGATCTGGATGCTTTTGAGAAGGGATTTGAAGAGATTGACTCTGAGATCAATGGTTTGTAAAATTAAAATATGAAGTATAAACATATCAAAAAATCACACATCTTATCAATTTTGGTGGTCGGAGCCGTTTTGTTCGGCGGCTGGGTGTTGGCTGAAGAATCCAATACCGGCAGTAGAGGAGTTAGAGAAAATATCCGCGAGAAAAGGCAAGAGATAAAGACTAATGTTCAGGAAAAGAGGCAAGAAGTCCGGGCTACTGTCCACGAGACAAGAGAAGAAATAAAGACAAGAACCAGGGAAGCAACCGAGGCGTTTAAAAAAGAGACAGAACAAAGAAAAGAAGAGCTCAAAACAAGAGTTGAGCAAAAAAGAGAAGAGCTTAAGACCAAGGTTGAAACAAAGAGAGAAGAATTGAAACAGCGTTTAGACAAGATCAAAGACGAGAGAAAGAAGCAGGTCGTCGAGAGGATAGACGGGCAGATGGACGCGCTTAACGACAGATTATTGAAACATTATCTTAATGTTCTGGACAAACTTAGCGATGTTTTGGTAAAAATATCAACAAGAACGGATAAGGCCGAAGAAAGGGGTGTTGATGTTGCGGCCGTAAGAACGGCGGTAGATGCGGCCAACAGCGCGATTGTTGCCGCCCGATCAGCTATTGAGACACAATCAGGTAAAACATACACCATTCAAATAAGCACCGAAGAGGGCTTGAAGAATGATGTGGGCAAAGCCAGGCAAGCTTTACACAAAGACCTGACTGCGGTGAGGTTGGTGGTCAAAGCGGCTCATGAAGCCGTAAGGCAGGCAGCTAAAACCCTCGCGCAACTTCCCAGACCGACGCCTACCCCTGAAGCCACAGAAAGTCCGGAGCCGACCGAGGACGAATAGTTATTAAAAAATAATCAATTAAACCAAGTGAATAAAAAATCATATATAATTGCTGCCGCCGTATTAATCGTTGTTGTGGTGTTTTGGTGGTGGTCAAGACAAGCAAACGTCGAAACGCCTTTGGAGACAAACGACATCAATCAAGAACTGGAGGGTCTGGATGTAAATAACTTGGACGACGAATTTAAAGAAATAAATAAAGAGGTTGAGACACTATAATTAAAATGCCCCGTTGTAACGGGGCATTTTAATAGACAGTTCGACTCATGGTTTGTAATTGACAACAACGATGCCAAGGTTTATAATCAGGGTATTGTGTAGCCGGTTCTTCGACAAGACAAGAGAGGCGGGAATGAGAACGACAAGCAAGACAACTGCGGCCATGCATAACCTGTGGTATTCTTTGGCGAAAGCCGATAGACCGCCGGTTGATCAAATGAATGAGGGCGTCCGCATTCCGATGCTCAAAAAGGGGACCATCATCGGGTTTGAGACATCAAGAGACAACAGTGGATATGCTTCTCGGGTTACCTTGGAAGTGACTCATCCCAAGCAAAGCGGGGTCAAAATTATTCAGGTCGTCAGGTTCTTGGGAGGTCTGAACTTGGAAGTCAAGAAAGAGAGTTTTGGTCACGGCGTTTCTGGCTTTTTTGTGGTGAGGAGCGACAGGCATGATGGAAAATCTCAGGAATTGGGCTGGATAGGTGTGGGCGCGGATGTTCGTTTGACAGGCAGTGCGGTTTTCAGGGCAATAAGGAATATTTCCATTAACAACTCTTTGCTTATTTTTCCTCCTTCAAGCAACGCCATTCATTAAGGCGTGGCCTCTTGCCCCATTTTTATTAAAAACAAACCCCGCATTGCGGGGATTTTGCTTTTACGGTAGTATGGATACATGTCAGAAGTTTCTAAAAATTTGCCTCGAGATACGTTTCTCTATCTTTTGGCTATCATAACCTTGGTCGTAGTGGCAGTGGGCTTTGGAATGGCTGTTTTTAATTATATTGATTTTTATTTCCCGGATCTGGCAACTGACTATTATAAAAGCGCCTCATCCTACGAATCGCCGATAAGACAGGCGATGGCGATGCTTATCGTTGTGTTTCCGGTGTTTCTGTGGGTATCAAGATTTTTAAGGAAAGACGTTGCCCTTCATCCAGAGAAAAAAGAATTAAGAATAAGGAAATGGCTTTTGTATCTCACCCTGTTTGCCGCTGCGCTCGTCATAATAGGGGATTTTGTGACAGTTGTTAATAATTTTCTAAGAGGCGAACTGACGACTAGATTTACACTTAAAGCGCTGACGATATTCTTTATATCTGGTTCGGTATTTTATTACTATCTGGCCCAACTAAGAGAAAAGACTGTCAAGTGGCTGGACCTGTTTTCGTGGGTCATCGTAGCGGCAGTTATTTTAGCGGTAGGGTGGGGATTTGCCGTTATCGGTTCGCCTTTCCAACAAAGGGACAAAAGATTTGATGAAAGGAGAATACAAGACTTATCTATGGTCCAGAATTACATAACTAACTATTGGCAGAACAAAGAAAAATTGCCGACTAGTTTGCGCGACCTAGAGGACCCGCTTTTGGGAACCGTTGTTCCGGTTGATCCCGAAACGGGTGAGCCGTATGAATATCGGGTTGTTTCAAATTTAACTTTTGAACTATGCGCGACATTTACAACAAAAGGAGAAGATGACCAGCGCGCCGTCCCGATGATATATCCGCCGAGAGGCCAGGATTATGGCTGGCAGCACGATTTAGGGCGTACTTGCTTTGAAAGGACGATCGATCCGGACTTTTTTCAACTAACCAAGCCAAGACCTCTATAATCGGCAGCGAGGATGGACAAAAATAAATTTTTGTCCATCCGAGAGAACCGATTATATATAATCATATAAACATGACCAAAACCGTTTTAATCTCCACAATTTTAATATTGTTTGTCGCTATTACAGCCTGGTTTGTCATTCAGAAAACCAGAGAAGTAAATAAAGCGGCGGAAGTCCCGGTTCCTACTGCTACTCCGATACCAACACCCAAAGCCGGTGAGCCAACCAGACAGGATAACGGTTTAGTAATCCAGGATGTGGTTGTTGGTACTGGAAAGATTGCAGAGAATGGCGACACCTTAAACGCTCATTATGTCGGTACTCTTGAGAGCGGAACCGTTTTTGACGAATCTTACGGTAGGGGACAGCCGATTCAGTTCGTGCTTGGTTCGGGTCAGTTGATTCAGGGCTGGGAGCTTGGCTTAATTGGAATGAAAGAAGGCGGGAAGAGGAAGTTAATAATTCCACCCGAACTTGGTTATGGCGCAAGAGGAGCAGGCGACATCATTCCTCCAAACTCAACTCTTCTTTTTGAGATAGAACTGGTCAGTGTGACTAAAAAATAGCCGCATGTCTATTTATAAATTCCCCGACGGATTTAAGTGGGGGAGCGCTACGTCGGCTCATCAGATTGAAGGCAACAACCACAATGATTGGTCCGAATGGGAAAGTTCGCCTGAAAGAATTGCTCAACTAAAGAAAGAGGGGAAAACACCCTCTGATTTTATTTCCGGTCGTGCTTGCGACAGCTACAACCGCTATGAAGAAGACTTCGATATTGCTAAAAAACTGAATCAAAACATTCACCGTTTTTCTATCGAGTGGTCGCGTATAGAACCGGAAGAGGGGAAGTTCGATTTTGAAGCTATCAAACATTATCAACGTTTAGTCAAGGTTTTGCGGGACAGGGGAATGGAGCCGATGGTAACGCTTTGGCATTTTACTAATCCAATCTGGTTTGCGGAAAAGGGGGGGTTCTTAAATAAAAAATCGCCCGAGTACTTTACAAGGTATGCAAAGTATGTTGTGGATAACTTAAAGGACGAGGTGGGGCTGTGGATAACTTTTAATGAAGCTCTTACGGTATATGCCGGATATACCAACTTAACAGCTATTTGGCCTTCGAGAGGTCGAGGTATTTTAAATTTCTTAAGAATGAGAAGAAATATATCTAAGGCACACGTACTCGCCTATCGAGAGGTAAAGAAAATATACGATGTTTCGTCTAATTCAAGTCAATCTTTCCTAACGTCGCACAATGTAATGGTGGGAATAACAGAGAATAACGTTTATGTTCCAGATACAAAAAATTTTTGGACGATACTGGTGAGGAGAATGTATAAGCGTTTCAGAAATTTTTATTTTTTTAAAGAAAATACCCCCCACTACGACTTTATAGGTCTTAACTACTATCACATAAGTAGAAAACCGTTTTTTGGTGAAAATAAGAAGCTTGTTTCAAAACAGGAATTTATGAAAGAAATGAACTGGGAAATTTATCCGGAAGGAATTTATCATGTATTGAAGGATTTAAGTAAGTTTAAAAAACCTATTTTCATAACCGAAAACGGGATTGCTGACGGAGCCGATCTGCAAAGAGAAAAATTTATCAAAGATCATCTGCGATGGATCTGGCAGGCCATCCAGGACGGTGTTGATGTGCGCGGGTACTTATATTGGTCTCTTTTGGATAATTTTGAATGGCATCTTGGATTTAAACCCCGGTTCGGGTTAGTTGAAATTGATTATGCGACGCTAGAAAGAAAAATTCGTCCTTCAGCTTATGAATATGCTAAAATATGTAGAGAGAACGAGTTAAAAGTCGAAAGTTTATACTGATTATTATAAACTTTATAACTTTTTAACTTTATAATTAATTTGATCTGGCTTTATCTCGCACTACTCGCCTACTTCATCAACGCCGTTGTTTTTGTAATTGACAAATATCTTCTTGCCGGCCACATACCCAAATATCATGCCTATGCTTTCGGTGTGGCTATTTTAAGTTTGGGAGCCGTTTTTCTTATTCCTTTTGGGGTTAACCTGCCGGGTTTCGGCAGCTTTTTATTAATGGTTGGAGCGGGAGTTGTTTTTTTCGCAGGGCTATTGCTTCTTTACAAATCGATCAAAGAAAGCGACGTCTCGATAGCGGCAACTCAAGTAGGAACCGTAGGAGCTATTTTTACATATTTATTCTCGGTTATTATTCTTAAAGAAGTTCTTTCTCCGCTTAATTCTGTCGCTTTCCTGTTTTTGGTTTCGGGGATATTTCTTTTAGGCAGGATAGAAAAACGTGTTCTGGTTTGGGCGATATTTGCCGGGGTATTGTTCGGAATGTATTACGTTTTGCTGAAACTTTCATTTAATACGGCCGGTTTCGTCAACGGCTTGTTCTGGACAAGAGTCGGTTTTGTCGGCGGTGCGTTTGTTTCTCTTATTTTCCCGCATGTCCGGAAAGAGGTTAAGTTTACGTATGATTACTCTCCATTAAAGTCAAAGACTTTATTTGTTTTTAATAAGTTGCTTGCCGCCGCCGGTTTTATAATTCTTTATTTTGCAATTAACCTTGGCAATGTTTCTTTGGTGAACGGTCTTTTGGGAATACAATTTTTACTCACATTTGTGCTGGTTCTGTTTTTGGGGGGAAAAGTTTCTGGAGTTCAAGAAAAAACCGATAGGGCAACAATTGCGCACAAGCTCTCTGGTATTTTAGTGGTGCTGGTGGGGTTTCTAATTCTTTTTGTGCAGAATGTATAGATTTAAATCAGTCAGTATGTCGACATGATCGACTTGTGATGTCGATCATGTGAAAACTGCAGATAACTTTACTAATGAAAAAGAGAAATAAAATAATCATTCAAATTTTATTGATCATTGTCGCTGTCCTTTGGGTGTTTTCTTTGGATTTTTCGGAAAATATCAGCGAGCCGATTTACGGCGCTTCTTTCAGTCGTTTTCATGTCGATGAACTTGGGTTGAATTGGAAAGAAACATATCTTGCTCTCCTGAATGATCTGGGTATTAGGAATTTCAGGTTTTCTGCACACTGGCCCACAACGGAGCCGGAAAAGGATAAATTTAATTTTTCAGAGCTTGATTTTCAATTTGAAGAAGCTGAAAGGATGAATGCCTCGATTGTTTTAGCCGTAGGCCACCGTCTTCCCGGTTGGCCGGAATGCCATACCCCGAAGTGGGTTGAAGGATTGTCTCAAGAACAACACCAGCAAGAACTTTTAAAATACGTCGAAACCGTCGTCAAGAGATATAAGGACTCCCCATCATTGAAATATTGGCAGATTGAAAATGAACCGTTTCTCATATCTTTCAGCAGGGCTTACTGCGGGATACACAATGAAAAAGTCAACGAAATTTTAAAAAAAGAGATAGACTTGGTTCGACAACTGGATTCGCAACATCCGATTATAATCACAGACAGCGGAGAATTTGGCGACTGGTTCCGTGCTTATTCGCGAGCCGATGTTTTCGGCACCAGCTTGTATTTATATGTTTGGCCAAAATCGATAGATTTTCCTATCCGATATCCCATCACACCAGGATTTTTCCGACTTAAATACAATATTACTCGCCTTATTCTTGGCGCCAAACCAACCCTTGTCATTGAATTATCGGCAGAGCCGTGGCTGCTCCAGCCGATAATTGAAACACCTATTGAAGTTCAACTGGACAGGATGGGTATAGACAAATTTAACGAGATGATTGATTTTTCAGCCAAGTCCGGCTTTGATGGTTTTTATCTGTGGGGTGCGGAGTGGTGGTATTGGTTAAAGCTAAATGGATACCCCGAACATTGGGAGCGAGCCAAGGAACTATTCGATTGACCATATCTTGCTATTCCCATCGAACATGTTAAAAAGGTTATTAGTGATATAGAGTTGTGAGAATGAACCATATAAAAACAATTCTTCTTGGTTTTTTAGGCGGAACTGCGGCCTGGTTTCTATTTTTGTCTTTGTCCGGAAATACTCCAAAAGAACCGGTTTTGGCTCTGACACCAATACCAATCGTTGTTTCTTCTGACTTTTGGCAGAAGATAGTATCCGACCACATTTTAAGTACCGTGGCCGTTCAATCATTTAAAGGCGGAAACATAATTCGGGAAGGAAGCGGGATCGTAGTTTCTTCTGACGGTATAATTATTACAACCTTCGACGTTATCTCAGGCGCCGATGTGCTGCAAGTTTTCCACAAAGACAAGATACTGCGCGCCAAAGTAATGAGATATGACGGCTTCAAAAATTTAGCCCTGCTTAAAGTCAATTCTGCCGATATGGATGTCACTCGTTTTGACCGTAATTATCAGTTTCAGCCGGGCCAGGATATGGTTGTTTCCGGCAAGATGGTTGAACTGTCTAATTCGGCAGTTTTTGCTCAAAGAGGAATGATAAGCTATATCCTTTCTAAGGATACGGTTATGGATACTGAACCGAACTATTTTTTGAGCGGTTCGAAAGTTATAAGTAATTCCGGCATAGTCGTGGGGATGTCTTATTTGAGGAATGGATCAGTTCATCTGATAACAGCAGAAACAATGGACGATTTCGTAAAAAGCTATTTTCAAGCGAGCGAAAAGCAGATTTAATCTGCTTTTACGAGCGAGCGAGGAAAATATGAGTTGCAGTTATTTTGAATCACTCTAAAAATGGAAAAACAAGATATATTAAAATTTACGAATTCCATTGTCTTGCTTTCCAAACTGCTTACTGGGGTAGAGGATAAGTTTTTGAGGGAGAAGTTGTATGGGAAAATGGCGAATATGGTTTCTGCGTTTGTGGAACATAGAACAGATCGAATTGTTTTGTCGCATAATTCAGAACCTCGCAACGCCAACAATCCGATAAAATCAGATGATGCCAGGAGAGACCCCAACTATGTCGCACAATATCGGCAAGTAAATTTGCTAAATTCCGTAGATAATCTTCTTGATTATTTGGAATATTTAGCGCACATATCAAAAAATGATACTACTCCCCCACTCTTGGCTCAGAGAAATTTGTTAAAATTCAAACTACATATTTTAAAAAGAAACAGAGACGCCGGGTTTACCAAAGGGGTATCAGAAACTACCGGAGTATTGGATATTTCACATTCGTCTGATGTTCCGGTAACGGCAGGTATCGTGATATCAAAACCATCGACCAAAACTAAAACTCCTCGTTTGGCTTTGAAGTCAAATTCCAACAAGGAGCGGATATTCAATTACATAAAAAAGACATCCGATGTGCGCGCCAAAGATGTTATGAACGAGTTTAATGCATTATCCGGCAGGACGGTCAAAAGAAGTTTAAAGGAACTGACTGACGAAGGTTTCCTGAAAAAAAGATCCGACGGCATAGCCGTGTACTATTTTCAAGCGAGCGAGGGAAAAGCAGATTAAATCTGTTTTTCCGAGCGAGAGAAGTAAATATGAACTGCGATTATCTAGTAATAGACTAATATGATCAAGGGAGTTGTTTTGGCTGGGGGCAAAGGTACTCGTCTCTGGCCGGTCACAAAAGTAGCGGGTAAGCATTTTCTTCCCGTAGGCGATAAGCCGATAATATACTACCCCATCTTAACCCTGAAAAAGGCCGGGGTTAAAGATATACTTATCGTCTGTGGCCCTGAACATACGGAGCAGTATGTCAGATTGCTTGGTTCAGGCGAAGAATTTGGTGTGAACCTCTACTACACGATTCAGGTGGAGCCAGTTGGGATTGCCCACGGCCTCGGCCTCGCCAGATCATTTTCTGACGGCCAGAAAATTGCTCTTATCCTGGGAGACAATATTTTCGGCGATGAGTTCAGTAAGGCCTTCGCCAGTTTTGATAAAAGAGACCAAGGTGCGGCCGTTGTCTTGAAGCGGGTTCCGGATCCGAAGAGATTTGGCGTAGCCAAGTTCAAAGGTCATAAGGTTGAACGGATCATCGAAAAACCAAAAAGGCCACCTTCCAGCTGGGCGGTAACCGGATTGTATTTGTACGACAACCGTGTCTTTGATGTTATCAAATCGCTCAAGCCGTCTGCTCGAGGTGAGTATGAGATAACTGATGTGAACAACCGCTATATTAATGAAGGCACAATGGACTTCATCAAAACTAAGAAGTTCTGGATAGATGCCGGTACATTTGAGTCACTCCACCAAGCCAATCTTCTCGTCCGCAAAAACCGAAACCTTAGATAACTCCGCATAGTCCCACCTGTGGATAATCGACTTCGCAAGTCGATTATCCACAGATTATTCAAGAGAAACTTCGCTATCTACCTGGATGTCTTTTAGATATGTCTCAACAAGTTTTTTATAACCGGCGCTTCCATCGAAAACTTCGTTTAAAACTTTTTTATTTAAAACCGAGCCATAATTTTTTACGCCGAGATATTCTAAGTGGCTACTCCATTTGTAGGACTCGAGAAACTCGAGCGTCTTTTGCGGACTTGCTATTTTGTTTTCTCTCCATTCCGGAAATTTTAAGTCGAGGGGGTTAAAGTGAATATAGAACGGCAAATGGAGAAAATGAGTATTGTCAGTGATTGGTACTTGTTTGTATCTTCCCTGAAACAATGCGCCAACTCTTTCGTATTTTTGGTTGAAATATTTGGCGTAACCGATATTAACTTTAGCCATAAACTTGGGAATTCCGTTTTTGACTTGCGGTGAAAGCATCAGGTGATAATGGTTGGGCATCAAACAAAAAGCAAGAATATCAACGAGGGTTTTTCTTCTCTTTCTAGTAGTAGTATCGGCTAGCTTAGGATCAGTTAGAAAAATCTTGATAGAATTCTCAATCCTATCCTCGTCATTGAACTCATAAAGATTGTGGATAAATCTAAGATAATCTTGTTTATCCATAAAGATTTCTCGTTTCTCTACTCCACGATTTAATGTGTGATAAACATTTTCCATTCCAGCAGTATACCTGTGGATAATCGACTTCGCAAGTCGATTATCCACAGGTTGTGAGCTTACAGTATTGACTAGGAAAGGATGATTTGATAAAGAATTATCTATACAGACGCTAGCTTCTGTTTTTATTTTTTTGAATTTTTATAATCTGCCGCGATTTTAATTGTACTTGTTAGAACGGTAAGTCATGTCCCTCCTTAACTTGCTGGTCTAACTTTTGTATAATAGATTGTGGCAGGTTACAAAAGTTTAACGCTTCGCCTTTTTCGTGTGTTGTTGGCGATAGTAACCTGTGGATAATCGACTTGCGAAGTCGATTATCCACAGGTGTGTGATTTTGCTTTAGCCACCTTATTTCATGTTGAATTGGAAAAATATTTTTAAGAGCTGGACCGGGGTGCCGGTTTTAATTTTGGTTGTGTTGGCTGTTGTTTGGTTTCTTCCAGGCTACAAAAGCTGGCAGTTAAAACGTGCTTACGACAAAATAGAGAAGCCCTATTACGCCGACACCTACGGCGGCGCTACTCCCGAAGAAACCTACGATATGTTCATTGAGGCTCTTAAGGACGGCGATGTTGAGTTGGCAAGTAAGTATTTTATATTGGAAAAACAGGATAATTGGCAGGAAACATTTGAAAAATTTCAAAGCTCCGATAGTCTGGAAGAATTTATTTTTGAACTAGAAAATACCAAAAAAATATGGAAGAAATCTGAAAAAAGCGATGATACAGCAGCATCGTTTACTTATCCTAACGTGGTTGAAGAAGATAAAATTGTAGAATTTGAAGGACAAAAATTAACAATTCCCGCAGGAAACTATACAAATGAAGTAATGTTTATAAAGTATCCAAGCGAAGTATGGAAAATAGAAGGTTTATAAACCATAAATTTATTTTAGGAGGGGCGCTATTAAGCGTCCTTTTGGTACTCGTAAACGCGAGCCCGATTTTTGCTTATTCTCAAAACACCACTCATCCGGCGCTGACTGACGAGATAGCTAATTTCTATAATTTAAGTTTTACAGACAAGACGATAACTCAAGAGGAGAAACAGTGGCTTATAAAGGGCTCAATTGATGAGGACGACGGGGGCAGGTTTTTCAGCCATTTTTATGACCCGGTTTATGACCGAGGGCTTCAGTCGGTATTCACCGCAGGCGTACCTACCTTTTCCTCAAAAAAGTGGGCTTTTGGTGGTACGCAGAAGGACTTCTATAACAGCCAAATGACCGGATACGCGGCCATATCGGGCGCTGATTCAATACACGATTTCTCATACGATAGGGCGATTCAGGATTACGCAAAAGGCGATAAACAAAGGGCTTTCATCGCTTTCGGCCATGTATTGCACTTATTGGAAGACGCCGGAGTGCCAGACCACACTAGAAATGACCCACACCCACCTGTTCTTGATTTAGGCAGTCCTTACGAACACGAAATGGCTAAATGGAATCCGGATAATTTTCAAGTTGTTTCAAGATTGGTTAGAAACAGAGAAAAACCAGTCGTGTTATCTGATATTGGCAGTTACTTGGATAGAGTTGCGAATTATTCTAATAACAATTTCTTTAGCAGAGACACCATTAGCAACAGAGAATACATAAAACCAAGTATAAACAATCTAAAAAGAATAAGAGTCAATGGTACAGAAAGATTATTTGTTACTAACCAGGATAAAAATGGAGCCGACTTTCCGATAGCATTTGTGCAGGAAGAAAAAGACGGCAATATTAATTTTTATGTTTATTCGTCAGAAATTGGCTCCTACATCCTTGACGGGTACTGGGAGAGGTTGTCTAAAGAAGTTGTTATTAGCGGCGCCGGCGCCCTAAAATTATTTTTAGAAGAAGCAGAGATAGCAAAGAAAGAATATCTAGCGAAACAAGAGCAAAAAAAGCCAAGCTTTTGGGCACAGATTGCCAGTTTGTTTGGGTTTGGCGGTAATAACAGCGATGAATTAGCAGAGTTAGGCACAAGTTCGACATCAGATGCTAACGACGAATTAGCGACACCCGACATTAAACCCTTACCAGTGGTGACAAATAATGGTGACAGCGGTGACGCTAAAGGTGACAACAAAATGTCACCATCTCTGTCACCATTGGTATCACCAAAACCATCAATGTCACCAAAGTTGTCACCATCTCCCACACCGACACCACCAAAAACACCAACTCCGTCACCTACTCCAAAGTTATCCGCAGCCAAGACATTGGGCAGAGTAGTGGTCAATGAAATTGCTTGGGCGGGAACCTCGGCTTCCGCGACCGACGAGTGGGTCGAGCTGTATAATACTGAAAACACACCAGTAGACATATCTAGCTGGCAACTTGTTTCAACCGATGATTCTCCGGATATTATTTTTCCAGAAGGGACGATTATCCAAGCTAATTCCTACTTTCTCATCGAAAGAACAGATGACAACACAATAAGCGACACAACAGCTGATTTGGCTGTAAGTTTCGGTCAGGGAGGTTTGAGCAACACGGGCGAAATAGTAAGACTATTTGATAGCGCCGGGGCCGTTGTAGATGTAGTTGGCGGTGCTGGTGAGGCCTGGTATTTCGGCGACTCAATATCAAAAAATTCGATGGAGAGAATAGATCCGATGAAAGCTGGAAACAATGCTTCAAATTGGAAAAATTTTTCCGGGACGCCAACAAACAAAGATGCTAGTGGAAATAGTATCAACGGAACGCCCAAAACCAGTAATAGCACGGCAATTCAGGTTGTTACGTCGACTGGCGGAGGTGGCGGAAGCGGAAGCGGTGGCGGAAGTTCGTCTTCGACACCAACCCCGATACCATCTCCGTCGGTGACACCATCGCCGTCACCAGAACCGGAAGAAGAATCATCAACCGAGAAAATCAATATTAACACCGCAAACAAAGAAGAGTTGATGTCTCTTCCCGGTATTGGTGAAGTAAAATCGCAAGCAATTATTGATTATCGCACAACCAACGGCCCCTTCGCGCAAATAGAGGATATTCAGAATGTCAGCGGTATCGGCCCGGTTACATTTAACAACATAAAAGACTTGATAACGGTCGGTGACGTAGCATCAAAACCGTCTGTCGTTACCAATCTCATCGCCGCCCACGGTTCCCCCACTATTACCGCAACCTGGACTGCACCCGATCCGGGCGATTATAATACGGCAAGTTTAAGCTATGATCTGCGCTACTCGTCTACCAGTTTTAGCGATGCCGCAAGTGAAAGCTGGTGGTCTGTCGCTATACAAGTTGCCAGTTCCAGTTTGCCGAGCGTTGGTATAAAGGGGGCGCAACAAGGTATTTCTTTTAATGTTGTTCCTGAATACGGATTGACGCTTTACCTCGCTTTGAGGACCAAAGTTATCCACAGTCCGACTTGCGATGTCGGTCATGCAGATAAGTGTTCGGGGATTTCGAATGTGGCTACGGTTAGTTTTCCGACCGCTTTAGATCATGGCGCTTGGGCGATGTTCGGCAAGGACCAGTTTCATACTTCTTTTGCTGATGTAGTCGGTCCAGGCCTGACGGCAACCGTAAGCTGGGAATTTAACGAACTGGAATCAGGATACATTGTAAGCCAGCCGGTGGCTGACGCTGACGGCAATATCTATTTCGGCGCTACGGACGGCTCGTCCCACAAATTGATTAAACTGAATAAAAATGGCGTCAAACAATGGGAATATGAGACTTATGTAAGCATCGGCACGCCGGCGGTTCTTTCCGACGGAACCGTATACTTCGGCCGCATTGGCGCGGGCGGAGTGCTGGCATTTACCGCTCTGGCCTCGGATGGTTCTGACAAGTGGGATTACGTCGATACAAGTACGGTTTTGACGTTTACTGTATCATCAAAAGGCGAACCGCACCTTACTTACACAAGCGGCACCGATAAGCTGGCTGTTTTAAACGCCGACGGTTCAATAAAAACACCCTTTCCGATAAGCGCTTCCGGTTTGAGCGGATTTGCGCCAGTTGTGTTGGATGACGGTATAATGATCGTGGCCGGAAAAGTAAGCGGGAATCAATTTTTCACTACTTATTCATCCGACAGCGCTCAACTTTGGCAGGTATCCTATGCCGGCGCCAATGGTAGCACTCCCGCCAATCCCTCATACGATAAGGCAACAGGTATAACCTACTCCGCCGCCGGTCCCAAATTATTCAATATTCCATCCGACGGTTCAATTTTAAATTCCAGCAGTATTGCCCCGTGGGACTATTCCGCCGCCACGATGGTTGCCATATCGTCAGACACGCTCTATGTCGGTTTCAACAGCCCCAGTTTCGCTTCCGGTTCGCAGGTTTTTGCCTTGAATAAATCAGACCTCGCGGCGAAATGGCCAGCCCCATTCCAGGCCGACGGTCTCCTCAATGCACAATTGGCCGTAGACGGCGCCGGTAATGTCTATTTCTCCACTCAAAACGGCAAGTTATTTAGTGTAGATAACACAGGAAATCAGCGCTGGGCTATCAATTCCGGCTCAAACTCAACGATTTCTCCGGCCCTTACCGAACATGGATTGGTGTGGGGTTATGGGGGCAGGGTAGTCCTCGCAAAGTAATGTAGTGACCCCGCACCAATCTTACCGCTGACCCGTTCGATTATACTCAGGGTCATCCTGAGCGTAGTCGAATGGATGACCGCCATTCAGAAATTGGGCGGGATTGGTGCGGGGTAAGTGTTTGTAGCCAATTGCTACGCTCTTGGACAAACACTTAATTATCCACAATTGACGGCCTTGCGGCCCTATACAGGCAATATATAATTACTAAATAGGACGTTGACTTTCTCAACTAGTTTGCTAGCATAAGAAAGTCAAAAATTCGCATATATCCAGCAAAACAGCGTAAATTATGACAAATGCAATAGTTAACTCGACTAAGGTGTAGCCACGTTTTGGCTGCTTTGTGTTTCTTGTGGTGAGTAGTGTCGAATCATATGGGCTGGCCGCTTCTGGAGATGACCCAGGTCGTTATCAGAAGCGGATAGCTAACGAACGAACGTTGAAAATCAGGAGAAAGACAATAATGTAGCGAAATCAGAAAAGTATATTAAATTTGCGAACAAAGGTCTTGAGTCGAAAAAAGTCGTCTCCAATAATTTACCGGTCGAATTAAAAGTAAATTCGGCGACGATGAAATAAGACCTTAAAACAGTGAGGGAATTAAAGATAGTAAAATAAAACAGTAATCAAACTCTGTTCCGGAACTGGTCGATCTATCCTCATAGTAAGAGCGATAGAACAGTTACGGTTCAGGGCAAATAAATAAATTAAAATGGATATTTTATTCAAACAAAAGGCCCAAGAAAGGTTTTTGAAAACCTTCACGGTGCTTACTGCGGTAGCGACCGTATTGGTGCTATCGGGTGTCGCGTATCTTGCTCCAACAGCATGGGGCGCGACTCCAGCTGACTATGGCCTCAAAGAGGGCGACACTGTCAGCGCAGCCGGTTCTGACGATCCGGATGTATATATCGTCAATGAACAGGGATACAAGAGATTGTTCTTGAATCCCGCGATCTTCGGACTCTATGGTCATCTTGGCGGATTCGCCGCGGTGAAGAATGTTTCTCCGGCAACGAGAGATGCATTCCCAACCTCCGGATTATTCCGAGTTGACGGAGATGAGAAGGTCTATGGATTGGAAACAACAGGAGAAGACGTAGCCAATCTCCGATGGGTTAATACCTCCGGAGCGCAGGCAGTCGCTGATGACCCGAACTTCTTCAAGAAAGTCTTCGTTATCAACGCAGCTGAAAAAGCTCTCTATGGTATGGGTGCCGACTATACTTCGGTAAATCAGGTTCCCGCATACACAAGAGGCGGTTCAGTTACACCGGCTCCATCTGGTCCGTTGTCCGCGAGCTTGGCTCCCGGCAACCCAGCTGGTGCGACTATCACCAGAAACGCAGTCGGAGTTGAATACTTGAGATTCCGACTAAGCGGTTCCGGTACGGTTAACACTTTAACCGTCAAAAGATCTGGTCCTGGCGTTGCGGCCGACTTTGGCAATGTTTATGTCTATGAGGGAGCTACTCGTCTGACTTCGGGTAAATCATTTTCATCCGCGGACGGTACTCTCACATTCTTGCTGAACAAAGCTGTTAGCGGTACTCAAGACCTCTCAGTAGTCGGTGATATGGCGACGGCTACGGTTGGCAATGTCAACTACGTTCAGTTGACAGGAGTAACCTTAACCGGAGGAGCTTCAGTATCCGGTTTGCCCGTGAGCGGCAACAGTTTCACTGTATCAGGAGCTTCATCCGGCACAGTAACAGTCGCGAAATCCGGTTCATTGTCTGACCCAACTGTCGGTCAGAGGCAGGCGTTGTTGTCTGAATTCAAGTACACAACCGCGACCGAAGGCGGAACCGTAAAGAGAATTACCATGATCAATGGCGGAACTTTGAAACCATCCGACTTGACCAATGTTAAGTTACAAACCTTAACTGGTCAGGAGTGGGCAGGCACTTCAACTTCCAACGGTTATGTGGTCTTTGACCTCGGTTCCGGCCACTTTATCGCCAAAGGCGGTAATGCGGTCTTCAAAGTATTAGGTGATGTGGGTGGAAAGAAAGATGAAACCGTTGACCTTTACTTTGAGTATGACACCGACACCTATGTTATCGGCGACCAGTTTGGTCAGCCGATGGCGGTAACTGATACGGCCTTAGACAGCGCATCAGATGCTACCACCTTGACTCTTCAGGGAGGCGCATTGACGCTTACATTCGTCGGTCCTTCGGCTACTACGGTTGGAACCACGGTAACTGATGTTACTCTGCTCCGATACACCGTAACCGCCGCTTCAAACATTGAAGCCAAGAAGCACGAATTCGTTCTCTGTAAGGACGACACCGGCAATGGCACATACGATGCTGCTGCCGACACGACAAACGGCTGGGGTGACCTGACCGATTTCAAGGTTTGGGATGAAGATCTCAACGCTGTTGTTATCGGTCCGCAGGATGGTTCTGCATTCACCGCATCTAATTCTGGCGCATGCCCTGATGCAGTAACAGGAGCTGAGAAATCGTTTACTGATACTGTTGATTGGATGGCCGGTAAGACATACAACTACAAAGTTACGGCTGATATAACCGCTGACGATACTGGTAGTGGTGTTTTGCTTGCTTCAGGAGATGTCTTGAGAGCCGTTCTTGACGACTACTCGGATGATGCTGGAGATGTGACGGTGTTGAAATACGCCGGCACGAATACCTCGGTTGCCGCTGCCGACATAGTTCCGCGAGCGGATATCGCCGGTAACAACATCACGCTTTCTTCTTCCGCATTGACTTTGAGCTTGGCCGGCAGTCCTGCCGATCAAACAAAGATCAGAGGCACGAAAGATACTAATGTCGTAGGTGTTACTTTTGCCGCAGGCCAAGCCTCCGCGCTTAAGGTAACCACCATCAAGATCACCGGTTACGCGAACGATAACGGTTCGTCTGAAACGACATTTGACGAAGGTGTATCGCCTGACGAAGACACTGCTGTAACGGTTGCCAACGCTATGGCCAAAGTTCAGTTGTATGAGTCAGAGACAGGCACTTTGATTGCCGGTACCGACAAGGTAACCAGCAACATTCTGGGTACTTCCGGAACCGGTACGATGACCTTCAGCAATTTGAACTGGAACATTCCAGCCGGTACTTCAAAGACGATGTTGGTCAGGGTTGACTTGTCCAACAACACCGCGTCCGGTACAGCCGGAGACGATTACGCCTTTGATATCGCCGGAACGGCAGATGTAACCGCGTTGGATGTTGATTCCAACACGGTCAACCCGGGCAACCAAAAAGTGAACGGCACTGCTGCCGCTCCGACGCAGGTCTTGACCGTAAAGAACAACGGTTCGATGACCTTGGCGACCTCGGCAGACAGTCCGCAGAAAGGTGCTATCTACTGGGGACAGGCCAACGCTCCGGTATCCAAGTTCAGGTTGAGCTCTACGGATGAAGGCCAATACATCGAGAAATTGACATTCACTGCGTCTGATTCCACGGAAAACACTCATGCCAAGAACAATGTCAAGACAGTTCACTTGACCTATAAGAACAAAGCGGGAAGCACATTAACGACCAGTCAATCGATTGGTAATGCGGCTTCTGTGAACTTTGCGTGGTCAACCGGAGACGCCAACAGGCCTTATGTACCGCAGGATTCTTCGTTGGATATAGCGGTTAATGCCGATATGAAGACCAAGACAGAAGGTGCGACACCGACTAACGCTTCGCCGGCATCCGTGTACTTCTCGTTGGACTTAGTTGACAAGTACAACGGAAGTCACGCTAACGGATTCAGAGCGGTTGGAGACGGTTCAGGCACGGTTCTTGACGGTACATCCTCAAACATCAATGATGTGCTTGGTTCAAACGACCAGTATGTCTATAGGGTGTATCCGGAAATCGCACAGGTTGCCTTGGCGGCGCCTTACAGCTTTACAGGCACACCAACGGTGTTCAAGTTCTCGATCACGGCGAGAGGTCTTTCCGACTCAACGCTGCGATTTGACAACGAAGCCGCTGGTTCAGGTTCCTTCAAGTTTGGCGTGGTATCATCCGGTCAGTATATTGTTGGAGAAGGCGCAAGCACTGCTTTCTCTGTATATGATGAAGGCAATGTGTTGATTGACAACAATACCTTGACGCAGGATGCTAAGACATCCTCGCCGAATGTCGCATCTCTAACCTTTGACTTCTCAAGCAAAGATGTGGAGATCGGCGGAGGTTTGACAAAGACCTTCTACATCCAGATCACCAACCCGAACACGAACTATGCTAAGACAACCGACACAGGACGAGCGGCTGACTACTTCCAAGTACGGCTGCTTGATAACGAAGCCGGATTGATCAACTGGGTTGCTGACTACAACAACGGAACAACTGCCGCGGATACCGCTTCAGTAACCGGTACTCTAAAGAGTTTGCCCTTGTACGGTCCTACCTTCCAAAGATAGTAGTAGCTATCTGAAGGGGAGTTAGACTCTCCAGAGGTAATCTGGTAAATATCTGACTGATCTGCGATGAGATCGGTTATGATAACCAACCCCACACATAATTTATGTGTGGGGTTTTGGTTTGCCAGGTAGTGAATTTTTGAGTTGGCTCTGCCACTTGCGGCCAAAGCCGCATCTCAAAAATCTACTACCTGGTTTACTTGATTTTAGAAGATTATTTAGTTACTATTTTAAGATTATGACTATATTAAAAAACAAATTATTTTTATTAATTGTGATCATCGGAGCAGTTTTGTCCGCTGTTTATTTCGGGGGATTTTGGCGTTGGACATCGGATGTCCAACAGCCATCCGATGCCCGCCCGTCCTCTGGCGCGGCCATTAATTCTCCGGAACCGTCAGCGGATTCGACTGGCTCACCGCAAGCAACAGACAATCTTTCTCCAATGCCAACTCCCAGACCGATCGCGTCAAGCGTGCCTTTGCCTACCGGAGATGGTAGGACCTCCTTTACAGACGAGCCGGTGCCGTGGAGTTTGCTTTTGGGCCAGGCATCGTGCCGTTTGCAAGGCGAAATCAAATTTCTTAATCACAATACTTACGACAACCAAGACGCGAAATTCATTTACAGCGGTGTTGACCATCCGGCAAGGAATATTTTCTGGACGGTAATTCCCCAAGACGATTTATCGGTTGGGCCGAATATTTTCGGTAGATTGGTTCTGCCGAACGGAGAAAATTTACTAAGCATCACTTTGCCGGAAAATCCTAAATATGAACAATACGAATTAACCGCCAAGATGCAGTATGGCCGGCTTGTGGACGATAAAGGCAATTTCGTAACAGTCGGAGGCAATGTGAAAGTGTTTGAGAAACAGTGCGACGGGAAAATAACAGTAGTTCTGCCGTAAACGCAATGCCGGTGATTATCAACTTCGCAAGTCCATTGGACTTGCGAAGTTATTAATAAATGAAACTCCTGACTTTTATTCTTCTTTTCGGTCTTCTGGCCGTTTTTCTGGTTCACAATTTTGATTCTATCGGCCAGGATATCGGGCGGCATTTGAAGACAGGGGAGATAATTTGGGAGACAAAAAGTGTTCCGACAACCAACCTATTCTCTTTCACCGAGCCGGACTTTCCGTTTACAAATCATCATTGGCTAAGCGAAGTAATATTTTACGGCGTCTATAATTTGGGCGGATTCACCGGCCTTATCTTGCTTAAGATTTTTGTAGTTCTGGCGACGTTTATACTCTTGCTTTTAACCATTAAACCCCTGTGGATAATCGACTTGCGAAGTCGATTATCCACAGGGGTTAGAGTAGGTTTTTGGCCAATAATTGTTTCTTTCGTTCTCTCAATATTTATATTTATTTCCCGGACGGAGGTGAGGCCGGAGATTTTCAGTTTTTTGATACTAGCGTTTTTCTTATCCGCGTTGTTTAAGGCGAAATACGAATTAACAACATCGGAAGTCCGCGGGACTCCCGATGTTAAAACTCCGTCTTGGTTATGGTTTTTGCCGTTGGCGCAGTTGTTGTGGGTTAACCTCCACATCTATTTCTTCATCGGCCCAATCTTGTTTTTGGCCTTTTTTATTGACCGCTTATTTGATCCCATAATACGAAATACGAAATACGTAATACAAAAATTGTTACTGGTCGGCGGATTGATCGGATTGGCTACTCTTATAAATCCCGCCGGAATTCAGGGAGCGCTACTGCCTTTTAATATCCTGAAAGAATATGGTTACAGCATTGTTGAAAACCAAACGCTTGCTTTTTTGGCTGATTTATTCGGTTTTAATTTGTCGATTTTTATTTTTAAGATCTCAACGGCGGTTCTGGTTGTTTCTTTTTTGCTGACCGTCAAGAAGACAAAAGAAAGGATTTTCGAAATTTTAATTTCCACCTTCTTTATTTATGCCGGATTCAGGATGCTTCGCAATTTGCCCTTATACGCGCTGGCATCTTTTCCGGTGATGGTAATCTTGCTAACCGATGTGTTTTCAGCTTTCCAGAAGCCAGGCTTCTGGAGGCAGGCAGAAGCCAGGCTTCAGTGGGCGGCCAAGATGTTGCTGGTCGTTTTTCTGGTTTTTATGATTTTTTTTGTGGCGAGCGGAGGTTATTATAAATGGGCGAGATTATCAAAAACTTTCGGTTTTTCAGTTCCAGACGGACTGGAACGTGCGGCTAGTTTTGTTAAGAAGAATAATATAGAGGGGCCTATGTTCAATAATTTTGACATTGGCGGCTATCTGATATGGAAATTGCCGGAGGAAAAAGTATTCGTTGATAACCGCCCGGAGGCATATTCAGTAGAATTTTTCAGCGAGATATACAAGCCGATGCAGGAAAACAGAGAGAAGTGGGAGGAGTTTTCCAACAAATATGGTATTAACTTCATATTTTTCGGCCACACTGACGCGACGCCGTGGGGGCAAGCGTTCTTAAAAAGTATAATTAGGAATTCTGACTGGAAAGTGGTGTTTATTAACGAAAATGCTATAATCTTGGTTAAAAACAATGATAAGAATAGGCCGGTTTTTTCAAAGTATAAATATGAACTTGCTGAATAAAAAAGAAGCATGGTTGCCGATTATATTCCTGGTGGTAATAGGCGGTTTTGTCTATTCTTTTAACTTGAACAACGAGCTTTTTTGGGATGACGATGATTGGATAATCAACAATGTTTACGTCCACTCAATAAATTGGGAAAGTATAAAGTTTTGGTTTTCCAACAATGCGTTAGCTGGAATCGGACTTCAGAGCAACTATTACAGACCGTTCCTCTTTTTCACTTTTGCTCTTAATTGGGTTGTATCCGAAACGAAACCGTTCCTTTGGCATTTAGTAAGCAACTCAATACATATTGCCAACGCAGTGCTGGTATTTGTTTTATTGCGAAGATATGCCGGCCAGATTGTGGCCTTCTTAACCGCGCTTTTTTTTGCTATTCATCCTCTCAACACCGAAGCTGTTGCATATATCTCCGGCCGTGGCGATCCGTTGTCGGTGTTCTTTATTCTCCTCGCCCTCTACCTGTGGATAATCGACTTGCGAAGTCGATTATCCACAGGGTTTCGGTGGCTTAAAACCTTGTCTTTGGCGGCTTTTGTTTTGGCGATTTTGAGCCGGGAAACGGGAGTTATATTTCCTTTTCTCTTGATGGTGTTTTATATCGCGTTTTCCGATAAGAATAAATTAACGACCGCGCCAGAGGACGGGCGGGCATTGGATGGCCGCGGGACATCAGGCGTTAAGGTGTTCGATGTCAAGAACGCGTTTAAAGAAGCATTGCCTTATTTCGGGGTTGTTGCTGTTTACGGAATATTACGCTTAACGGTTTTGAATTTTCAAAATACTCTGAATTTCTACAGTAAAGCCAACCCATATTCGGAAAATATAATTTATCGCCTCTTTACCTTTATGCACGTTCTGATTGATTACTTCCGCTTACTGTTCGTGCCCACAGGTCTTCATATGGAACGAAGTATGGTGGTGCATACATCGCTGTTCCAGTGGCCGGTCTGGCTTGGTGCTACAATCATTGCTATATTGCTATATTGTTTAATTGTTATGTATAAGAAGGAGAGGTTTAACAATGTAACAATTCAACAATCTGAAGGTGCAACAATTCGACAATTTAACAATGTAACAATTTTCCCATTCCGAATTTGGCTATTCGGAACGGGTTGGTTTTTCATCGGTCTGGCGATGGTCTCCGGGATTACGCCAATCAACGCCTTAATATACGAACACTGGCTTTATCTGCCGATGGTCGGCTTTTGGCTCATAGCTTCTTTTTATTTGATTAAACTGTTTGATTTCTTAAAATCCAAAAACCTAATTTTTCGTGGCTTATTGCTTACGGGCTTGCTAGCTTACCTGCTTTTCTTTGGTTATCAATCTGTCCAGCGAAATGTCTTATGGGGCAATCCCGTCGAATTTTATAAAGACATTCTCAAATACGAGCCGGACAGCATCAAGATAAATAATAATCTTGGCAACCGATATTTTAATCAAGGAGATATGGATCGGGCCGAGTTTTATTACAGAAAAGCCGTCGGGTCGGGGAACGATTTTGCCCAGCCGCATTTTAATATCGGGAGCATATTGCAGTCGAGGGGCGACATTGAGGGCGCGATTGCAGAGTTCAATAAGGCCATAGAGATTGACCCCGGCTTTTTTTACCCGTACCAAAACTTGGCGGTTATCTATGCACAGCGGGGGGATTTTATTCAAACGGTAATAAATATAGAAAAATTAAAACTACTTCTCCCCGGTAATCCTCGCGTCTACTACAATTCCGCGCTTGTTTATGTCGCCCTTAACAACAAAGAGAAAGCGCTCATTGATCTTAACGAAGGACTGAAGTATTCCAGCGTTGACCCGGAGACGGGGAAGTTGATAGCGGAACTTATTCGACAACTAACTATCAAATAGGTATTTACTCCTTTCCATTTTTAATTGTTAAATGGCGAGACGATTAAATAAAGGACAAAAACGGTAAATGTTAAATGGGAAACAGCACGGTTAGACATTTTATTAAAAACAATGAATTCGCATTTGTTCTCGTATTAGCGGTTGTTTTGTCTTTTGCTATTTTCGGAAACGGTATCTTTAACGACTTTACTTTTGACGACGTATCGGTCGTGCAGAATAGGGGAGACCTGAAAGATCCTTCCAACTTCTTTAATTTGTTTATTTCACCCTATCATCATCTGGAGAAGATCGGTCTTTTTCGACCTCTCACGATGGCTACTTACGCCATCAATCACTATATAAATGACGCCGTCCTTCCTGCTTCTTCTTCTAGTTTCCAGCAGGCAGCGGGTTTTCGCGCGGTAAATATAATTATTCACGCGCTAAACTCCTTCCTTGTTTTTTGGTTAGTAAGATACTTATTTCCGCCAAAGGCGGATCCGCCTCTGGCGGATAAGAACAAATTTTTATCGTATGCGACATTCTTGCTGTTCTTAACCCATCCCATTCACACCGAAGCGGTGACATCCATCGTCGGCCGAGCGGAATTGCTGGCGTTTTTCTGGTCTCTTGTTGCTATCTACTTTTTCGTCAAAAAGGATATTTTGTTGAGTTCCGTTTCTCTTCTTTTTGCTCTGCTTAGCAAGGAGGTTGCTTTAATGGTTTTGCCGATCCTTTTCTATATTAGCTGGATTCATTTTAAAAACAGTTTTTTGGCAACGACCAGAAGAACTCTTGTTTTTGCGCTGCCGGTCTTGGTCTATGTCATACTCCGCTATAAGGCCTTAGGCGCTTATTTTTTAGGCGATGCGACTACCACCATTGTTGAGAATCCATTGAAATTTATGGATTGGTCCGAAAGGATAGCGACCGCATTCAAGGTGTTATATATGTATCTGGAACGGCTTGTCTGGCCGATTCATCTTTCGGCTGATTACTCGTACAACACTATTTTGCCAGTTCAGAGTTTTTTAGATCCGACTTTTTTGGTCGGCGCAATATTTTTTGTCTTTTTGGTGTGGCTTTTGTTTTTTGGCCGAATGCGCCATCTGATTGGCGCATTCGGCGCTTTGGTCTTTCTGGCGCCTTATCTGATGGTCTCAAATTTAATACAACCGGTCGGAACGATAATGGGCGAGCGGCTGATGTATTTTCCTTCTTTTGGTTTTCTACTGCTCGTTTCTTACGCCTTGTATAAGTTGTTCGAAAAGATAAACAAAAAATTTGTCTATGCCGGTCTAACCGCCATAATCATATTTTTCAGCATCCGGACAATGATCAGAAACAATGATTGGCACGACGCCAGAACTCTTTTTACGGCGACGCTTGAAGAATCGCCGAATAGTTTGATAGCGAGAATGGCTCTAGCGGCGGTTGACGTTACAGAAAACAAATGGGACAGCGCCGAAGAGCAGTTGAACATCGCTCTGAATATATATGAAGATAATTCTCGGGTTCAGAATTTGTGGGGGATAATTGCCGATCATAAAAATGACCAGGATCTGGCCGAAGAGAAATGGTTAAGATCGCTGGAGCTTAATCCCGATGCGGTCAACGCCCAAATAAATCTGGCGGAATTATACGCAAAACAGGGCCGGCTTAAGGAGGCGGGAGTTTATTTCAAGCAAGTAATAGATTTTTATCCGGTTACCGAATATGTCATCAGATATGCTTATACGCAGATAGCTTTGAATAATCCGGATGAAGCCATCAAAACGATAGAATACTATCTTGGTGATGACCTGAACCATCCTGATATTAGCGCTTTGGCCGGTACGGCGTATTTTGTCAAAGGCGATTACAAGCAGGCCTTATTTTATCTCAAATTGGCTCAAGAATTAGGCAATATGGCCAAGGAAATAGAGGAAATGATGCAGATCTCTAAAGGAAATTTGTAGCGTTATCCACAGTTTTGCTGTTGTATTGTCTCGAATCTGTTTTATAATTGTAAATAATTGTTGATATCTAACATACTAATTTCTCTGCCGCTTTTAGCGTAAAAGGGTTAGTATCTTAGAAAATAAAAAAGTAAAAATGAACAAATCTCAATGTTTCTTGAGGTCGATCGTTTCTATGACTGCAGTGTTTGTGGTCTTTTCTTTTGTCTTTTTGGCTAGCGGCGTGTACGCGGCCAGCACGATAGGGACTAATATGAGTACTACGGGGACATTTACTCAAACCGTCGGTTCAGCTACGGCGGCTCAATTCCAAAATGCGGCTGGCGACGTAAACACCCTTACCGTGGATACCACAAATAATAGGGTTGGTGTTAATACTGCCACTCCCCAGACATCATTTGAAGTTCAGGGTACGGCATCGGCGTCATACTTCTTAACCGGCAACACGATCCAAGTAGGCGGTTTTGCGTCAGTGGCATACAACAGATTTGGCACTACCGCCACTACCCACGGTCACTATATTGCAAGCTCAAATGATGTATTTATTTCCGGTGACTTAGAGGTTAGAGCAACTGTATCTTTTGCCGGAGTAGCTTCTATGTCCCAAGCTTTTTGGATCGGTACTAACGGCAAAACTGGCAATGTCGGTGTTGGAACTAATGCCCCGACGACTAAATTTGAAGTATCCGGAAGCGCTTCCGTTTCAACCGACTTTGAAGTGGGAGGCGTGGCATCCGCGGCCACCTTCGTTGCCAAGACTAATGTTTTGGCGAACTCCGGACGTACGGCCAGTTCAAGCACGACTTACGTTGCTGAATTCGGCACACTTGATACTGGTACCGTCAGTTTGTTATTCGGCGGTAATTCTTCATCAACGGGTACATGTTTCCAGCTTAAGAGTACTGATGGAACTTGGATATATATGAGATTTTTCACTGGTGCTACGACACCAACATTAAGCACCACTGAATGCAACTAGAGTGAGTAATTACAGTTATGATTAGCAGTAAACACGTTCCAATTATTTTGGCGATAAGCGTTGCGGTTCTGGCTGTGGCAGTAGGGGTTATAAGTATTTTTCCAGCGATAAGTTCTCTTAAATATGATCGTTACGATAAACAAGAATTTATCAACTCTGATGCGTATCAAGCCATATTTTTGACGAACGACCAGATATACTTTGGCCACTTAAAAAATATCAATTCTGATTATTTGATCCTATCCGATGTTTATTATGTCAAGATAGATCAGAGCGGCACCGGTCAGCTCGTTAAGCTTGGCGCGGGCGAACCACATGGCCCTCAAGACAAAATGATAATAAACCAAGACCAAGTTCTGTTTTGGGAGAATCTGAAGTTTGACTCTCAAGTCGTCAAAACAATTCAGAATATGCAGCAAAAATAAACAAATATCTAAACCTAATGAAAACATTAAAAATTAACTTTTCTCTGCCGTTACTTGTTGTCGCTTTAATGGCGGGGCTGTTATTGGTCGGAGTCAATCAGGCAAAAGCGGTTGTTACTTTCGCTCAAAATACCACGCTTGCTTTGGGTGTTGGCAACATTACCATAGAGGGCGGTTCTTCCGAGGTGGACGAGGTTACATCTACTAACACAAATATTACCATTTCAATGTCTGCCGACCAGACGATAGTTCTCTTGTCGTCGGATCAACTGCTTTTATCCAACAGCGGCGGTTACGGCTTTACTTGTGAACCAACCCAATCGCGGTTGTCCATTACTGCCGCAGCTACCCAAACCGTTATAGTAACCCCTAGTTCTTCGACTTGTGGTAGTAGCGGCGGTACTGCCGGTACCAGCGGCGGCGGAGGAGGAGGCGGTGGAGGCGGGATCACAAGTACTCCAACACCAACACCAACTACTACTCCCACAACAAGTCCTGCCGTTTCAGCAACTCCTACGCCAGCTCCTTCGACAAGCTCAGGGCAGGCAACCCCGGCTTCAAGAGGTTTCGTAAATTTGGAGTCAGTGAGTTTAAATGACGGTGACGTGGTTAGCGCCGCCGGTTCCGATGATCCGGATGTTTATATCGTTAATCCCCACGGTTATAAAAGATTATTCTTGAATCCTGTTATATTCGGATTTTACGGACATCTGGGATTTGATAAGGTTAAGGGCACTACTTCTGCAACAAGAGACGTATTTGTAACTTCGGGTCTTTTTAGAAACTGCGAAACGGAAGATCCCAAGGTTTATGGCGTGGAAACGACTGGAGAAGATACCGGCATGCTCCATTGGGTCAATACGACCGGCGAGCAGGCCGTTGCCGATGATCCGGAATTTTTCAAGAAAGTATTCTGCATCAACACCAACGAATTTAATTGGTATCCAAAGGGGACTGATTATGCTTCAGTAAATCAAATACCGGATTATACAAGAGGTGTTTTTTCAGCCAGTTCTTCTGTTCCGACACCCAATCAATATAAGGTTGTATCAAGCGCCGGTTATCTCAATGTCAGAGTGTCAGCCAGTACTGCAAGTGCGGTTTTAGGACAGCTTACCGCTGGCGACGTGGTGACAAGTTTGGCTCAAGACGGTGTATGGCACAAGATAACGTTTGAAGGTCAAGACGCTTGGGTGCACGGGAATTATTTGGAAGCAATATAAATAGCCGTAATTGAGTAATTTAGTAAATAAGTAATTGACAAAAAACCTTGTAAAAACAAGGTTTTTTGATTAAAATGACGTAAGAATGTTTAAGTATTACAAGGCGGTCGTTATCGTTTTATTGAGTGTCGTTTTTCTGCTACCGTTTTTCAGCGCGCAGAATTTCAGTCCGGCAACTGATGAAATAACCCATCTTCCAAGCGGATATTCTTACTGGAAAACAGGCCAGGTTGTTCTAAACCCCCAACATCCTCCGCTAGTAAAATTGTTGGCCTCTTTTCCTTTACTTTTTATGGATTTTAAATTTAACGATAAAGACCCCAATTTAATCGGACCGATCAGAAACGAGTGGGCCTTTGGCCAAAATTTCCTATCTTCCAACAATATGGACAAGTTGCTGTTGTGGGGTCGGCTGTCGGTGATGCTTATCTCTGTTTTGCTTGGTTTTTATGTTTATAAATGGGCTTCAGAAATATTTAGTCGCAAGGCGGGATTTTTATCCTTATTTCTGTATGCCTTTATGCCCGTCATTATCGCTAATGCCCAGTTTGTTACAACCGATCTAGCTCTTGCTGCTTTTTCATTTATAACATTTTACTATTTATGGCGCTTCATCAAGCTCAACGATAAGAAACAACTGGTTTTTTCTGGTATTTTTCTCGGCTTGACGCTAGGTTCAAAATTTTCTGCTATCGTGTTTCTGCCCGTGATCTCTTTGTTTATCCTTGTTTACGCATGGCGGTGCGGAGGGGAGATCAATACAAAGATACGTCGGTTGGCCAACTTTTCTTTGATTGCCATTGTCCCGGCTTTTATCATTCTTTATTTCATTTATTTAATGCCTTCTGATCTCGGATTTTATATAAAAGGATTAAGAACAATTTACGCCGACTGGAAGCCCGGCTATAATTTTTATCTGAATGGCAATTTCTCGCCTGACGGTTGGTGGTACTACTTTTTGGAAGCGTTTGTAATAAAAACACCAATCCCCGCCCTTATCGTGTTTGTGACCTCAATTTTATTTTATAAAAAAATAAAGATGGACGGTTGGGGCAAGGTGTTCGTGTTTCTGCCGGTGATCTCCTTTACTTTTGTCACAAGCATAAAGGCCCACGATATCAGCATCAGATATATTTTGCCGATTTATCCGTTTTTAATTCTTTATGCCGGCGGGATAACTGAAACATTTCGAAATATCGAAATATCGAAATATCGAAATTATAAAACAAGCATAAGGGCGGGAATGATTGCGATTATGATTTTAGGCCTTTGGCAAATATCTTCGGCGGTCCGCGCTTATCCTGACCACATGTCCTATTTTAATGAACTTGTCGGGGGGCCGGAAAACGGGTATAAATATTTGGATGATTCCAATGTTGAGTGGGGGCAGGATTTGAAGCGGCTGGGGAAATATCAAGCGGAAAATCCGGATACTAAAGTTGTTTATTCGTGGAAAAATTCAAGCCCCGAATACTATGGAGTGAAGAATTTTATGATGGCCGATGATTCCGGCTGGTGGCGGGAGCCGAAAGGCAGGTATGCCGTTAATACTTTCTTGTTAATCCGTATGCAACTATTAAGCAACCAAAGAAAAGATCCTGGTTTGAATTGGCTGGCGTTGTATAAACCGGTTGATAAGATAGGGCAATCATTTTTCATCTATGAGTTTTAAATTTTTAATTTCCAACTTTAAATTATGGGCCGTATCGCTGATAACGGTAGTAATTTTTGCCCATCTTTTTTTTACTGACTTTAATTTTGTTAAAAAATTTATTGGCGATAACGCCCCGGAATTTAAGGAGCCGGAGACGGTTTCGGTGGATGGCGGAGAACTGCCATTTTTAGATATTCCGGAGGGTTTTGAAATTTCTGTTGTTGCTAGGGGCTTGGAAAATCCTCGAGTTATAGTATTTGACTCAAAAGGCAGAATGCTGATTAGCGAGACAAAGGCGGGCAGGGTCAGTATTTTAGATTTCTCGACAGTGCTCGGGGCAAGTGGCGGTTTTGAAAACAAGCGTGTTTTGATTGACGGATTGAAATCGCCTCACGGACTGGATTTTTATAAAGACACTAAGACGGGGACTGTTTATTTATATGTCGCCGAAACGCATCGAGTGAATAGATACTCTTATGATGCAGGTGTCGGTAAGCTTATCAGCACAACAGGCGAAAACATTGTCAACCTTCCGGCCGACGGAGGACCTGCCTCGCCGGCAGGCGGGCATTTTACTAGAACTATCGCGTTCGGGCCGAACTTTCGAACCAAGCAGATATTAGAAGGGACAAGCGTTAATACTCAAGTGGACACAAAACTTTATATTAGCATCGGTTCGTCTTGTGATGTTTGCGAAGAAAGCACATGGAAGAGAGCGGCGATATTAGAATCGGATTCTGAAGGCAGTTATACGGCGGAGTTTGCCGGCGGTTTGAGGAACTCTGTTTTCTTTGTCTTTCATCCGGTGACAAAAGAAATATGGGCGACAGAAATGGGGCGAGACAATTTAGGCGATGACTTGCCGCCGGACGAAATAAATATTATCAAGGTTGCCGGTCCGGAACATAAATTCGGCGCTCGTCGTTACGGCTGGCCGTTCTGCTATGGCGATAAAGTTAAGGATAAAAAATTTAACCCGAAAAAATGGGAACGAATTGATATTACCGACGACTGTAGTCAGACGGAGCCGCCGGTTATCGAAATTCCGGCTCATTCGGCGCCGTTAGGGCTTGCTTTTGTTCCCAGCAATTCATTAACGACATCGGATGGCCGAGGGACATCCGATGTCAAGATATGGCCCAAGGAGTGGGGAGGGGATTTGTTGGTGGCTTTTCACGGTTCATGGAACAGAAGCGAACTGACGGGGTATAAAGTTGTCAGATATGATTTGGATAAAAACGGAAATGTAATATCACAAGCGCCGGTTGATTTTATTTCAGGATGGATAAGCGATAACAAAAAAGAAGTTTACGGCCGGCCGGTCGATCTTAAGTTTGATAATGGCGGAAATCTATATATTTCCGACGATGTGACAGGAGTAATTTATCGGGTCAGACCAATAAATTAATTGTAACAATGGCAATGAATTTGTGGTATTATATCAATTATGACTAGACAAAATATGGCAGAACTCAACTTAGCCAAATTCCTCCGTTTCGGGATTTATTTAACTGTATTTGTGCCGCTTATTATTTTTAAGGATTTTATTTCTCCTTTTCACTTTGGAAAGGTTCTTGTTTTTAGATCCATTATTGAGGTTCTGGGCGTTATTTATTTATTACTAATTTTACAAAACAAATCTTATCTGCCTCGTCTCGACAAGATATTTTGGTCTTTTCTTTTGTTTGTTCTTGCTTTTACGGTAGCCACCATAACCAGTGTTATTCCCTATCAGAGTTTTTGGGGAACTTTGGAAAGAATGGGCGGGCTTTGGACATTTTGGCACTACTTTTTGTTTTATATAATTTTAACTTCTATTTTAACCAAGGGAGAACACTGGCAAAAATTATTAAATTTGACCATATTTGCCGGCGTCTTGTCGGCTTTTTATGGTTTTGGCCAAAAAACATCCATAGAATTTTTTGTCGGTTCGGGGGACAGGGCTAGAATTTTTGGAACTCTTGGAAACGCAGCGTTATTTGCTGGTTATCAGATATTAATTGCATTTTTAGCTTTAACAATGTATTTCAGTTCCAAAATCAACCACAAACACAAGACATGGTATCTAAGCGCTTTTATTTTAAATTCTATTGCAATATTGATGACTGCCGTAAGAGGTTCGCTTTTGGGCTATGCTGTGGGGATAATTATCTTTACGTTTTTATGGGCAAGGCAGAATAAATCTCATTTTGGCAACCTAATCTTAAAAATTTTAATTGGCTCGGTTATTTTTTGGAGCGTTTTTTCTATTATTTTTAACGACTCGTCTTTTGTTAAAAAATCCGGGTATTTAAGCAGGGTCACCAATTTATCTCTAACAGCCACTACCGTACAAACCCGTTTTTGGGCTTGGCAGGCAGGGTTTAAGGGATGGATTGAAAGCCCCAAAACAATTCTTGTCGGGTGGGGTCCGGAGAATTTTAATATTCCTTTTTCCAGGCACTTTAACCCGAAGTTTTTTAGGGGCCCCGGAGCGGAGACGCTTTTTGACAGAGCTCATAATATGTTTATAGAAGTTATGGTGACAATGGGTATAATTGGCCTTCTGGCTTATCTTAATGTTTTTATTGCCTTATTTGGTTCTTTGCGCAAATTTCTTAAAGAGCACGACCTTGCGGTGTACGGTATCGGTTTTATCTCCGCAACAGTTGCTTATATGATTCACAACTCCTTTATATTTGATACGTCGGCGAATTTTGTAGTTTTCTTTACTATTTTGGGGTTTGTGTCCTATTTGGGCACAAAAGATAAAGAGGAGCCGCGCGTGGCTAAGCCGATAATAAAAAATATTTCCACGATCGGCGTACTAGGAGTGCTTTTTGCGTTTTTTGTCCCGGTCTTAATATATAAGACAAATATATTGCCAGCCAAAGCGAACTACGCGACGACCAGGGCCATTGTCAGAAGTTGGGCCGGTGATTTTAACGGCTCCGTTGAAAAATATAGAGAAGCGTTGTCTTATGATGTTCCCGGAAAGTATGAATACAGACATCGTCTCGCGCAATATTTGGTTGGTGTCGGCGGGCCAAGCGTTAAAGAAGAAAAAGTTAGAGAGGTCTATAAATTTACAATGGCGGAGGTAGAAAAAAATATTAAAGAGAATCCAATTGACTATCTGCCATACTTATATATATCCCGATTAAATATTTTACTTGGCAAAGACGATACTGAGTCGCCGTATAATGACGCGGCTTTGGGATATTCAATGAAAGCACTTGAGCTCTCGCCTGCTTTCGTCAGGACATATTATGAAATAGCTCAAGCATATTTGAATAAAAAAGATTATTCCAACGCAATTAAATATTTTCAAGAAGCTACCGATTTAAATCCCAAAGCGGGGATATCCCATGCTTATTTGGGGGCGGCTAAGATAGAAAGCGGTGATTTGGGCGGGGCAGAGGATTTGGAGAGAGCTCTTAATGCCGAATATCCATATTATCCGCGCGAAGTTGACTTTCAGAGGCTGATTAGCGCATATCTAAAAACAAATGATTTTGGCCGCATTGCTTGGATATATGAACAGCTTATAATAATAAATCCAAACGAACCTCAATACTATGCGTCACTGGCGACTGCGTATGCAAACTTGGGCAGGATTGACGATGCCGTAGAAACGGCTCGCAAAGCGGTTCAAGTTGACCCGTCTTTTAGGGGTGATGCCGAAGTGTTTGTGAAAAGCTTAGGTAGAGAACTCTGATAATGGTTTGTGGACAATTGCTCTTTTGTACAAGTTTTCAAATTAAACTATAATTAAACTACAAACTCTATCTGTAATTTTTTAACATGCAATAAAAATTAATCCCGTTAAGATAACTTCTTAGCCGGTAGTTTTTTTGCAGTCACTAATTTGGTTAACAACAAATTGTGGTGGGCGATTGTTGTCGCAGTTGGTGTTTTAGGTTATTGGGTGGGCGACTGGCAGGGATATTCTAGGTCGCAGAATGATGTCAAAAAAGCTCAGGAAGTAGCGGCGCAAAAAGCGGCAGAAGATGCGGCGAAAGCGGCTAATCCTTTCAAGGCGACTAATCCGCTTGAAGGCGTCGAATCCAATCCTTTTGAAGAAGCCAAGAAGGTGCTTAACCCGTTTAATTAATGAACTTAATATATTGTTGTAAAAACCACTGGGTCGTATTGTTTGTTGTGGCCGGCGTCTTTTTGGCATCGGCTGTTTTATTTTTATCTATTGCTAATGCCGCCGAAGAAGCCCAAATTCAAGCCGCTATTAATGATTTAAGCTCTGCTACTGGTCAGGACATAACATCGAAGGACCAGGCATTAGAATTATGTAATCAGGAGCAATATATTGATGTCTGCGCTGATATCGGGAAGAAGCACGATCTTTATACGGCGGAAGAAATTAAGCACGTTGACGATTTTTTAAGCGAAATTAAAGGCAAGATTCTTAACGATATAAAGACGTGTTTAGATGAGGAGTGTTTGGTTAAAGTAGCCAACGAATTAGCCCAAAAACTTAAAACCAAAAATCCGAAATTAGCTACTGATTTTAATTTAACCGCAAAAATAATTGAGGAGAAAAACTCCGTAGTTCAAGCGGCAAAAGAAGTTGGATTAAATTTCCGCGATTGCGAAGCGATGGATCCGGATACGGCTTCGATTGATCTGTTAAGAAAATGTGCAAAATTAGCTAAAGACTCTCGAGTTCAGAAATATATTCCCGAAGAAAAAAGAGTGCTTGCTGAACAATTCGAGGACTCTGCTACCATTAAACTAAGAGAGGCCTTGTCTGCCGGCAAATATCAGTGTGGTGACGGTACTTTGGAAGGTTGCGGCAACTTTTGTTTGAATCCAACCCAAGGAATGGGCATTCCTCCGGTTTGCGCTCAAATTGCATCTGAAATTTTTGGACAAGACGGGGTAAAACAACTTGAAGCGGCTCATCAGCAAGTCGGGCAAGTCAAGGATTATTATTCTAAGAAGTTCATTTTAACTCTTCCTGACGGGCGGGAACTAGTTGGTGAAGGTCAGATAAGAAATGCTTGTGATCTGGCATTTTCAAACCGTGATATAGAAATTGCTAAGGCCTGTGGCAGTTTTGCCGTAAAGAATGGTTTTGCTACTCAATCCGATGTAGATAGGGGATTAAAGTTGGTGGAGTTCTTCACTCAGAAAGCTCCAGGCGTCAAATTTGAGCAATGTGTAACTAATCCGGAAACGTGCAGGGACTTTATACCGGATGAAGAAAGAAACAGGTTTGATGCCGGAAGCCAGATCTTTGAGATCATGAGAAGTGAAATAGGATTTGATCCGCAACAGTGCGAACGAGGTGCAGCGGATGAATCCATTAGCCAGAGGTGTTTTGAAGGATCAAAGAGAGCATTGGTAAAAATTGAAAGTTTGGGTTTAGCAAACAAATCCCAGGAAGCTAGATTTATTATAGAAGAAATTAAGGGACATCTAGCCGATGGCGAGAATATGAATCAAAGAAAGGATGAATTTAGACAAGTATTTAGCCAACAAGGAGGTCCGGGAGGATGTCGTTCTGAGGCAGAGTGTTTTTCATATTGTTCTAATCCGATCAATGGTCCAGAATGTATTTCTTTTGGATCAAAACATGATGTTTCCGGTTTCAGGGGGCAAGAGGCAATTCAGAAATTTCAGGAGTACAATCAAAATGTACAGAAATCCTCGGACGTTACTTCAAATGAATACAGGGCATATCCTTCTGACGGAGGATACCCTCAATTTCCAGGTCAAGGCCCGTACCCCGGTTTTCAACCGGGCGATGTTCCGCCGGGGCAATTTCCGGGATTCACTCAACCCGGTCCCGGATTCAGTCCTCCGCCCGGACAGCCATATTATCCCGGACCGAGGCCGGTCGGTCCGTCACCGGAATGTTTTGCGGCGATCCAATCGGGGGATTTTGTAAGAGCAAAAACGCTTTGTGAATCAAAGACAGTTGTTCCTTTGCCATCATTTACGCCTATCGGTCCGCCAATTACGATTCCGACTTGTCCTCAAGGCCAGTATTGGGACGGTAGACAGTGCCAATCCCCGCCGACTTACTCGCCGGGGCCATATCCGATCTACTCGCCGTCAGGCAATCCGGTACTTGAATGCCAGAAACGCGGCGGTGTTTGGGATCCATACGTCAATGACTGCCGGTTTCCGGACCCGCTCTATTCTCCATCCCCGACATACTTGCCCGGTCCGGATAGGGGTTGGATAAATAAGACATGGAAGTTTAAAGACGGCTCTACACAATCCTCATCAATTCTCAATAGAACTGATAGTGAATATACCGGCCACATTAATAATGTCTATAATAGTTGTTCAACTAAATACTTTGCCGGATGGAAGCCAGGCGGTGGCGATCAGAGCAAATGGCAAGAATTCGGTATTCCTATTTGTTCCGACACAGTTTCAACTTCTCCTTCGCCATATCCGACTGGTTCTCCGGGGACATCTCCGACCTATTCCCCATACCCGACTACTACCGGCGGCACTGGCGAAATATATAGTTGTTTTTACCCGAATGCAACCAAAAACGGAACTTCTCCCGGCTATACAGTTTGGTGCGAGAAGGGCTACTTTAATTGCCACGAAGGGAGTAACACGGGACCCTCTATAAGTTTGGATGGTGTTAGTTTGGGGGCACCAAGCAGTTGTGAAAGCGGATATCAGGGTCAAAGCTGTAACAATAATAAATTTTGCGATTCAAACGAGACATCTGCTTCGTGTCCTAACGACTGTGGCGGAGTCACTTATTCACCATATCCATCGCCTGGTGTCGGAGGTTGTCCATCCGGCCATCACTACCATAGTGAATCAGGGGGGTTCTGTCTGAACGATCAGGAGAATTACGGCGGCACTTGTTATAACTCTGCTGGTACAAGCAAAATAAACTGTCCCGTTCAGCCGACATCTTCTCCATATCCATATCCGTCTGGTACGCCAACCAGCAGTGGTTCTTGTCCGAGCGGTTCGCATACGATGTATGTGAATAATGCCGGCGGTTACTGTATGTCCGACTCCGATGGGACCAAATGCGGACCATTGAACTCTACAAGTGTAAGCGGTTTTGGATCCTGCAGCACTTATCAGGGAAGTACCTACTCACCTTATCCGACCTCAACAACTTATACTCCCTCTCCCTCTTGTCCGTCTGGTCAGTGGTGGGATACAGCAAGGCAATCATGTACTTCGACTGCCACTTCTTGCGGTTCGGGCTACTACTGGGATTCGGCGGGTAATATCTGTAAACCCAATCCCACCACTTCTTATATCCCGCCCCCATCCTGTCCTTCCGATCAGTGGTGGGATTATACAACCAGCAGTTGTAAATCTTCTACTTCAACTTCCTATACACCATATCCAACCTCTACCTACACTCCATCGCCAACATGTTCGTCAACTCAATACTGGAATGGCACATCTTGCGTAGATAACGCAACTGCGACAACTTACACCCCTTATCCAACAACAGAATATACACCCCCGCCTACTTATGAAGCTACTCCGCCTCCTTATTCACCACCTCCAGCAGACTTAAATTCTTCGCCTCCGCCACCCACATCGGGTTTATATCCTCACTATATGGCAATGCACTGTCAGCAGTTAGGCAGGACATGGAACGGTAAAATTTGCGAAGCCAACGGGTTGTTCGCCAGATTCTTTGAAGGCAGCGGTATGGCTAACGCCTTGCGCCTCTTCTACATAATCCCGTAGTTAAAACACAAAACTCTCCGCTTGCGGAGAGTTTTGTGTTTTAACTGTTATATTGTTAAGTTGTTGGATTGTTAGCAATATAGTAATGAGCCGCGTAGCGGCTGAACAATGTAACAATGTTATTATAACAAATCTTCAATTTCTCTAACCATTTTATCTAGTGAAAACTTGAACAGAACCGTTTGATGAGCCTGGATACCAAGTTCCTGTCGGAGGCGCTCATCATTCAAGAGGTCTTGAATTTTGGAGGCTATTTGTTCGGGGCGAGCCGGTTCTACGATAAAACCATTTTTGCCATCTTCTATTATTTCCGGCACGGCGCCAACCCTTGTCGCCACAACTGGAAGTTTTGCCGCCATGGCTTCGATTACAACCCACGGAAAGCCTTCTTTAATCGATGGCAGAACGAATATGTCAAATGCGCTAAGCAGTTTATGTGCATCCGGAATTTGACCCAAAAAGATAATTTTTTTCTGCAGACCTTTTTGTTTTATTAAATTTTCAAGACTCGCTCTTTCGGGGCCGTCTCCAATAACCATAAAAACAATATTATCCTTGTTTTTAAAATATTCAGCGGTCTCAATTAAATACCCAAGCCCCTTAGTTGGATAGAAGTTTGCTATCGTGCCTATGATTATTCTGTCTTGAAAGACCCTGCCTGATTGCTGGATTGCTTTTTCATATAGTTTTAATTGCGCATCTTCTTTGGGAAGAATTCCTGTTTTATAAACATCCAGGCCGTTATAAATGATTACCGTTTTTTCTTTCGGCCTTATCTTAAATTTGTTTGCTTGTTCAAAATCATGTTTGTTGTTGACTATTATGAGATCTTTCCATTTTGCGCTAATTCGTTCAATAATTATCCAAAGCAGTTTTTTCCATTTCGGCCAGGGGTCGTTAAAAGTCCAGCCGCCGATTCTATACAGTATTTTGTACTCAGTATTTCGTATTAAGCATTTTGAGACAAAAGAACCAATAAATCCCGCCTTGGAACTTAAGAGGAACAGCGTATCCGGTTTGAATTTTTTAGACGCTTTCCTAAGCTCAAAAGATGCTCGGATATCAGAAAGGGGACTTATCTCTCTTTTCAGGTATTTTAATCTTAGTGTTTTTATTTCTTCTTTTTCAAGCAGATCCAGAAGATCATACTTGCTACCGAAGCTTGGACCAGCAGCGACAAGTATTTCATATTTGGTTCTGTCTAAGCGGGTAACTAGTGTGTGCAAAAATCTTTGGGCGCCTCCGAACTCTGACTGCGTGATTACGAATAAAATCCTTTTTTTGAGGCTTTCTTGTGTGGATTCCGAATGATTGATTTTGTGGGGCATTTAGAGTAAAATGATAACATAAATGCAGGAAAAATCAAGAATTTTAGTATTCACCACTGCCTATCGGCCGATGATAGGCGGCTCGGAAATAGCGCTGGAAGAAATGATCCGCCGGTTGCCGGACATTTTTTTTGATATCGTTACCCCGAGGCACAGTAAGGAATATAAGCCGCTTGAAGTGGGTGGTAATTTCTGTATTCACCGGGTCGGGCCGGGATTTGAGTCGGCCAAAATATTTTTTCCCGTTCTGGGTTTTATCAAGGCCAGACAATTGATGAAAAGCAATAAATACGACGCAGTGCACGCATATCAAGCCAGTCAGGGTGGCGGAGCGGCGTGGCTAGTCAAATTATTCTCTCCGCGCTTGCCATTCATACTTACTATGCAGGAGGGCAAGAAGCTGGACGGGCAGTTGTTTTTGTTGAATTGGCTGAGGGGATTGATAATAAAAAAAGCCGATATGGTTACGGTAATAAGCAACTATCTTAAAGAATATGTGCAGAAAGTATCGAAAAATAAGAGCATTTTTTTGATACCGAACGGCGTGGATCTCAAAAATTTTCCAATTTCTATCCGCCAGCCGGCGGACCAATTTCCAATTACAGAAAAAAGGAAGACGATTATTACTGTCTCGCGGCTAGTACCAAAAAACGGCCTAGGCGACCTAATAAAGGCATTCCGCATACTAAACACCAAATACAAAATACAAGATACGAAGTTGTTGATCATTGGCGACGGCAAACAGAGAGAAGAGCTATTTAATTTAGCGAGTGGGCTAGGACTGAAAGATAGAGTCGAATTCGCGGGGAGCGTGCCTAACGTCGAACTTCAGGAATATTTATCATCGGCGTCGATCTTTGTCCGTCCATCCCTGTCGGAGGGGCTTGGGATCGCGTTCCTTGAAGCTATGGCGGCCGGTTTGCCGATAGTGGCCACACCCGTCGGCGGTATTCCCGACTTTCTTAAAGACCCTTCGACTCACTCAGGGCAAGCTACGGGTCTTTTTTGCAAGGTTAATGACCCCGAGGATATAGCGGAAAAGATCAACAGAATTTTAACCGACGACGACCTGCGGAACAGGTTGATACTGAACGGACGCAAGCTGGTTGAAGAAAAATATACTTGGGATAAAATAGCCGACCAATTTAAAAATCTTTATGACTCAATTTAGAAAGTTAAGCATAATAATACCTGTTTTTAATGAAGAAAGGACATTGTCCCAGCTTATTTCTGCCGTGGAAAGCGTGGAGTTGTCGCTTGAAAAGGAAATAATTATCGTTGACGATTGTTCAACCGACGGTTCGCGGGAAATCCTGAGATCCATACCTACAGCTGTGGATAATCGACTTGCGAAGTCGATTATCCACAGGGTGATTTTTTTGGAGAAGAATCAAGGCAAGGGGGTGGCCGTAAAGAGGGGATTCAAGGAAGCGACTGGCGATATCGTGCTTATCCAGGATGCTGATATGGAGTATAACCCTAAAGAATACCCTATTCTCATTGCGCCGATCATTGATGGGAAAGTCGACGTTGTTTACGGGTCGCGCTTTCTCGAAACAAAATCGAACAATCAGATTGTTTATAAACACGGTTATTTGTTCAGCCAAGCGCTGAATTGGTTCTCTAACGTTTTGAGCGGTGTTCGACTGACCGATATGTACACTTGTTATAAAGTGTTTTCGGGAAATGCGATGAGACAAATATATCCCCATCTTGCATCTAAGCGATTCGGAATTGATCCGGAACTTACTGCCTGGGTGGGGAAATTGAATCTTAGAATAATAGAGGTACCGATATCTTATAGAGGCCGTACCTATGAAGAGGGTAAAAAAATTAACTGGAAAGATGGATTGGCGGGAATTTTCCATATCATCAAATACAACCTATTTACCAAAAAATGAAGAAAATTTTGATAACAACCGGGATATTTCCTCCCGATATCGGCGGGCCGGCTTCGTATGCCAAAACACTGGTTACTAAGCTTGGGTCAAGTGTGACGATTTTAACCTACTCTTCGGTTTGGAATTTTAAAGATGACAAGAACCAGCCGTACAAAATAGTCCGCATTTGGGGGAAGTGGCCGATATGGATCAAGCATTTTATTTTCGGGGTTAAACTTATTGGTTTGGCGCGCAAGTGCGATACTATTTTTGCTTTGAATGTCTGGAGCGCCGGCTTTCCTTCTCTGATCGTTTCGAAAATTTTTAAGAAGAAATTTGTGCTTAGAATAGTTGGCGACTATGCTTGGGAAGTCGGTGTTGGCAAGGGCAGATTAAGTATTTTAATTGACGATTTTCAAAAATCAAAGAAAAGCGGCTGGATAGGATTGCTTTATAGATTACAGGGCTGGATTTGCAAAAAGGCCGATGTGGTAATTGTGCCTTCCAAATATTTAGCCAGTATCGTAAGAGGTTGGGGCGTGTCTGACTCTAAAATAAAAATTATCTATAACGGGGTTGATTTTAAGCCGTCAGGCTTATCAAAAGAAGAAGCGAGAAACAAGATTGGTATTCACGGCAACATAATTCTAACGTTTGGTCGACTTGTTCCATGGAAAGGATTTAGGATGCTGATAAAAATAATGCCCCGATTTCTGGAGCTTAAGCAATTTGCTCGTCTTGTGATAGTCGGGGATGGTCCGGATAAAAAGCCGCTTGAGTCAATGATTAAAAATATGGGCTTAGAAAATAAGGCTTTTCTGGTTGGCCAAAAAACAAAGGAAGATCTGGCTGTTTATTTGGCCGCATCGGATATTTTTGTTTTGAACAGCGGATATGAGGGGTTTTCACATCAGATATTGGAAGCAATGACTTGTGGCGTGCCAGTCATTGCTTCGGCGGTTGGCGGCAATAAAGAAGCGATAACACAAGGCCAGAACGGATTCTTGGTCAGATATAACGACGAATTTAATTTAGTGGAAGCGATAAAAACAGTATGGCAAGACGAAAAATTGAAAGATGAACTCGTTGAAAATGGGAAGAAGACGGTTCAAAAGTTTAATTCGGAAAAAATGATAACCGAAACGGCCGAAATTTTAAATGGCTAGATTATTAATGATCACCGGTTTGGGAAGTGCTGTGGACTTGGCCTCTGGAAAGAAGGGAGCGTTTTATAATACCCTAGAGGAATTTCACAAATACTGGAACCGTGTGGACATAATATGTCCACGAGTTAAAAGGGAAAAGTTAAAAGTGAAAAGTTTGTTTGGGAATGTTTTTATTCACGTTTCTCCGTGGCCCTTGGTGTTTCATCCGTTCTGGTTTTTAAAGAAAGGCCTTGAAATTTATAAAGAACAAAAATTTGATCTGATGACGGTACAGGATTTTCCGCCGTTTTATAATGGTATTGGCGCAAGATTGCTGTGGAGCAGAATTAAAGTTCCTTATATTTTGGAATTTCATCATATTTCCGGTTATCCTAAAGCGGCAAATTTTAAGGAAAAAATATATGCAAACGAATTTATCTGGAAACTATACTGGAATATTTTTGGTTCAAAAGCTAAGGCGGTCAGGGTGGTCAATCAAAAACAAACACTAGGGTTTTTGGAAAAAGCCGGCATACCGAAAGAAAAAATTGTTTATATTCCGTCAATGTATATTGACTTGGATACTTTTAAACCGTTGGGCTTGCCTAAAGAGTACGATATTATTTTCGTCGGCCGCTTGGAACCGAATAAGGGGGTTAACTTATTAATGGAAGCGGCCGGTAAACTTAAAAGTCAAATTATAAATTTTAAAATGCTTGTTGTCGGGGACGGTAAGTTAAAAACTGATTGTAAATTGAAAGTTGAAAATTGGAAATTACAAAATAATGTTTTGTTGTGGGGTCGTGCTAAAGATTCAGAGGAGATAGTTGAACTGATGAACAAGTCAAAAATTTTAGTTATGCCATCGTACAACGAAGGCGGCCCGAGAGTGGTGTTGGAAGCAATGGCCTGCGGCGTGCCGGTTTTGGCGACAAATGTCGGCTTGATGCCGGATTTTGTCGGGCACAATTCTGCGCCCGGTTTCGCCGATAAGAACGCGGTTAAAATAATTGATTGGGACTCAGAAGATATAGCGAAAAAAGCCAGAGAACTTTTGGAGAATGAAAGTGAAATAAACAGATTAAGCCGGGCGGGGCTGGAAGTTGCCAGGCAATTCGAAAAAAAAGAAATGATCAAGAATTATGCCGACACCTTGAAGAGATTATTAAATTAAGAAATTACGTATTACGTATTGCGTATTTAAATTCGTAATTCGAAATTCGTAATGTAATAATTGAGACTTTTAATTATAACCAAAACCGTTGATGCGAATGACCAATTGCTCGGCTTTTCCGTCAATTGGTTTCGGCGCTTCGCTGAGAGATTTGATCTCGTGACAATATTGTGTCTTGAGAAAGGCGAGTTCGATTTGCCCGATAACGTGAAAGTCATAAGTTTGGGCAAAGATAAAAAACACTCAAAGATCAGACAGCTTTTTACTTTTTACTTCTTGCTTTTTACTTTGCGCAAGCAATATGACGCCGCCTTCTCGTTTATGAACGCCATATGGATCGTACTTGGGGCTTGGTTGTGGCGGCTCCTGAACAAGAAGGCATACTTATGGTACGCTCACAAAACAATAACCTGGAAGCATCACTTGGCTGAAAAATGGGCGGACGGTATCTTTACGTCCACGTCGGAGGGTTTCCGAATCAAGTCAAAAAAGGTGATGATCGTCGGGCAGGGAGTCGACACGGACTTGTTTAAGTCTAGCGACAAGAAGCAAGAAGGAGGGGATAGATTAAAAATTTTAAGCGTGGGAAGAATAGCGTCTATTAAAAATTATGAAGTACTGCTAAGGGCATTGAAAATACTGGACAGCCAAAATATAGATTTTTCGCTTACGGTAATTGGAGAGCCGGTCTTTCTTAAAGATTTTGAATATGAAAAACGGTTAAAAGTAATCGTGTCAGAGCTGGGGTTGGACGATAAGGTTTCTTTTTTAGGCAAGGTTGCTCATGACAAACTTCCATCTTACTATCAGACGCATACCGTTCTTATTAACTTAGGTAAAACAGGAAGTTTAGACAAAACAATCGTTGAGGCAATGGCAAGCGGCACTACCGTTATCAGTTCTAATGAGGCGGCGATTAAATTTTTGCCCAAAGAACTAGTCGTCAGCGGCGATAACGCCGAAGAGCTGGCCGATAAAATAAAAAAAATCGTTGGCAATGATTTCAGCGCCGAATTGAGAGAGTATGTGATAAAAAACCACTCTCTTAATAATTTAGTCGAAAGAATAACCCTCCGCATTAAGAATGTTTAAACCCCGCTCTTGCGGGCAAGGGCGGGGTAAACATTGAAATATGGCAAAGCCCATAGTCATAACCGGTTATCCCTACGCTTATCCCTACTATTTTAAGGCTTTTGAATATGCGGAAAACAAAGACGACCTTATTTTTATTCTTCCCAAACATTGGGAAGCAAAAGGAGGAAAGGTTAAAATTGATCTGGCCAGTCGGAATGATTTTAAAATATATGGTTTATCCGCCTGGTCTTACGGTCGCATGTCGCTTTTGGGTGGTCTATTCAAGGGCTGGATGCCTTCTATTTGCCTGATTTTGCCCTATTTGCGCCTCAAATACGACCCAAGGGTACTTTACTCGTGTCTTGAGCCAAATTTGCTCTCAACGCTTTATAACGGTTTTTTTGCCAAATTATTTGGGTATAAGCACATTTTATTTACTTGGCAGAATGTTGCGCCGGAAAAACGAATGTCGGGTTTGAAGTTAAAACTTTCTAACGCGCTAGTTAAGCTGAATCTTTCTTTAAGCGACGGAATTATTTGTGGGAATAAAAAAGCGGTAGATATTATAAAAAAATTCAAAACTCCAAATTCAAAATTCAAAATTCTTGTTTGTCCTCTAAGCGGAGTTGATACGGAAAAGTTCAAGCCAAGCGACAAGAGACAAGCCGCCAAAGGCGAGCCTCGTCAAGGGCGGGAAGCAAGAGACAAGATTATTCTTTTTTATGGCGCTCTTGAAAAACGCAAGGGGACAGATATTTTGATTGAAGCTTTTAATATGCTCAATACCGAATACTTAATACATAATACAAAACTAGTCATTGTCGGTACTGGACCAGAAAAGAAGGATTTAGAATTACGAATTACGAATTACGAATTAAAAGACAAGGTGGTTTTTCTTGATTGGATGCTTAATGATGAATTGCCGGCCTTGTTGAGCGAAGCTGATGTTTTTGTTTTTCCAAGCAGGCCCATAGGCGGTTGGGAAGAACAATTTGGCTACGCTATGGCTGAAGCCGGCGCTTGCGGCGTTCCTGTTGTTGCTACGAATATTGGTTCGATCGGTGAAGTCGTAATTGATGGTAGGAGTGGTTTTTTAGTTGAGCCAAATGACCCAGGACAATTGGCGGAAGCAATAAATAAGATTTTATCAAATCCCGAGTTGGCTGAAGAAATGGGTAAGTTCGGCAGGGAATATGTGGAGAAAAATTTCAGCCACAAAATTATTGCCGGTAAAATTTTAAACTTCTTAACAGGCAACGGGTCTAATTAGCATGATACTTAATCAAAAAGAAAAACTAATTTTTGTCGGAATAATAATCCTATTTATTTTGATACGATTTTTTGGCTTGGATATGCCCTATCACCTAGATGAAGCAAAATACGCGAGCATAAAACCGATAATTTGGAATTCGGAAGGAGTATCGGCTCACCCGCCCCTTACAAGCATAATTTTCGGTCTTACTTCCAAAATCTTCGGGCCGGATTATTTCAGAGCCACGCCTCTTATTTTCGGATTCATAAATCTATTTCTGATCTTTTTTCTAGTTAAGAGCTTGTTTGATACCAAAGCGGCGCTATGGAGCGCGTTTTTGTTCTCAATTTCATTTTACAGCGTTCTTGCCTCTTTAACAGTTGATACGGACGGCCAGATATTGCCTTTTTTTCTGCTCCTAACTTTTATCGGTTATTTTAAATGGGAAAAAACCGATGATCGCAAAAGAAAGTTGTTTTGGGCAATTTTTACTCTGGCTGCCATTATTGCGGGGTTTTTAACTAAATTAAGTTTTATAATTCCCGTTGCGGCGGTTTTTCTTACTTTTCTTTACAACAAAAGGGCGCTTATTAACAAAAGCTTTATAATAAAATACGGCCTTTACGTGATAGGAATTCTCGTTTTGATGTTTCTCGCGTTATTAAATGCCAAGATCATCTACCCGACTTTCGATTTATCAAAAATCATAAGCCACGCCCAAAGCGCCATTAAATTTTCAGACCGGTCATATTTGCAAGTTTTTATTCAGATAGTCAAGGCAATTTTTTATTCATCGCCTTTACTATTTGTCCCGATCCTGTTTTTAAGAAAACATAATTTTTCCAGAATCATATTTTCTTTCCTCCTGATTCTTTTGGGATCAATATTTTATATTTTTTTGTTTGATTTTTCCAGGGCGGCTTTGGATAAATATCTGCAATTTATTATTGTGCCCTTGTGTGTCATATCCGGTGTTGTTATTGCTGATATTTCGTCTGAACGCAGGTTTAATAATAACTCCTTAATTTTTACCGGGATATTTGTCGCCGTGTTCTTATTTTTTACGCAGTTTTTACCGCACTTTATTCCCCCTCATTATCCAAAAGAAGAATGGATAAAAAGAGTCCTTGATCTAAGGTGGAATTTCGTTTTTCCTTTTACCGGCGGTTCCGGGCCGATGGGTTTTTATGTGTCGTGGCTTTTTATCGGAGGTATGTGGATAGCGGCCGTATCTATCGCTTGTGCGGGCTTTTTTCAAAAAAAATCAGCCGGTTCCGCCATGGTTGCCATATTGTTTTTAGGGGTTGTTTATAATACTGTTTTTGCGGAGGAATATTTATTCGGAAAAATTAACGGAAGTTCAAAGTTTTTAACCAAAAATGCCATAAGTTTTATAAAAGAAAATAATGAGATAGAAAAAGTCATCACCTATAATGACATAGGAAGCCGGGATTTAAGGTTGATGGGAAAGTATCAGCGACGCCTTTACGCCGTTCCTAAATACGAAGAAGAATACAAAGAAATCCTTGATAGTTTCAAGATTCATTATTTTGTCTTAGGCATACCCCATATTAATTCTGATAGTTTATATGGGGAATATTTTTCAACCTGCGCCGTTGTTTATGAGAAAATAAGCCGGAAAATAAGTTCAAGAATTTATGATTGCAAAAATGCCACAATCCCAGATTGACAATTAGCAAAAAATAGTGGAAAATAGACCTGTTGCTTAATAATTTTCGCAACGAAAGTCTCAAGTTTTGAGACAGAAGTTATTGAAATTTTTAAGGAATAGTGTGGACTATTTCGAGAAAATTTCAATAATCTTATGACCAAAATTTGAGGCTTGCAGTAGAAAGGTTATTAAGCAATAGGTCTAACCTGGAAATGATTTTAAATTACTCAAAAATTAAATTCTCTCTTAGGGTAATAAATAAAGTTTTTCGCGGCTACAAAAAGCGCCTCCTTCTTATTTTGGTATTGGGTTTATTGGCCGGTTTTTCCGGCAGTATCGGGATCAGCGTGATAATACCCCTGTTTTCTTTGTTGGCCGACAAGGGGATTGCGGAGCCAAATATATTAACCGATTTAATGGAAAGGTTTTTCTCATTTTTCCACATCTCCTTTAGTTTGCCCGTAATCGTGTCCTTAATGGCTTTTCTTTTTGTTTTTAAAGCGGTTATACAGTTTTTTGCCAAATACATAAACGATAAAACCGGAGCTGAATATGAGGAAAAAATAAGGACAAGTTTGTTTAGGAAAACTCTTTCCGCAAACTGGCCGTATCTGCTAAACCAAAAAAGTGGTTATCTGGAAAGAGTGGTTTTGCACGATGTCACACAGGGTTCAATTTTAATAACTCTCTCAACTAATTTTGTGCTCTTTATTACCAGCTTTTTAACATATGCGCTGGTTGCGTTTAACATTTCCCCGATCATTACTCTGTTAACCATCGCTTTCGGAGCCGTTCTGTTTTTAGCCGCCAAGCCGATTTTTTCAAAAGCTAAAAAGAGGGGCTGGCAAATGGCTAATTTTGAAAAAGATGTTTCTCACAAAATAAGCCAGAGTTTGATTGGGGCAAAAATGATTAAGGCAGAAGGCGTTGAAGATCAGGTTGTTCGGGAAAGCAGAATATTTTTTAAAAAACTAAGGCGTCTTAGGGTTCAAATAGCCGTATATAAGCACATTATGGGACTTGCTTTTGAGCCGGTCGGTTTTTTGTTTATAGCCGGACTTTTTGTTTTTTACCACAATTCCGTCGGTTTTAATTTAATATCATTTGCGGCGGTTGTTTATCTTGTTCAAAAAATGTTTGCTTTTATCCAATCAGCCCAAAATAATGTCCACCAGATAAATGAGATTACGCCTTATGTGGAAACAGTTCTTGAATACAGGAAAGAAACAATGAGAAATGAGGAGAAATCAGTCGGATTCTTATCTCCCGATTTCAAAAAAGAACTTATTTTCAATAATGTTAAGTTTTTTTACGAAAAGAATATCCCAGTTCTTTCTGATATAAATTTCTCCGTTAAAAAGGGTCAAATGGTTGGCATTATTGGTTCTTCCGGATCTGGCAAAACAACTCTGGTTGATGTTCTTTTGGGGCTGTTAAAGCCGTCAGGGGGGGACATTATTTTAGACGGCCGCAGTATAAGCGAATTTGATGTAAAAAAATGGCGGCAGATGTTCAGTTATGTTTCCCAAGACGTGTTTTTGATAAACGATACAATTAAGAACAACATCCGTTTTTATAACGGGAATCTCTCTGAAAAAGATATTATTGAGGCTTCAAAAATGGCCCAGATTTACGATTTTATAAAAAAATTACCGGACGGACTGGATACCGTGACAGGAGAAAGGGGATTAAAGATTTCCGGCGGGCAGAGACAGAGGATCGCTTTGGCTAGAGCTTTGGCCGGCAAGCCGGATATTCTGATCCTTGACGAGGCGACGAGTTCATTAGACATAGAATCCGAAACATTGATACAAAAAGCCATTGATGGCTTGAAGGGCAAAATCACTGTTTTGGCAGTGGCTCATCGCCTCTCTACAATAATGAATTCAGACGTACTCATAATTTTAGAAAACGGGAAAGTTTTAGAAAAAGGATCGCCAAAAGAACTGCTAGAAAATAAGGGCTCCCACTTCTATAAGATGTATAATATAAAGTAGCAAAGAAAAAACCTCATTGCGAGGTTTTTAGTTTACATGTCTAGAATTTTGAGTGTCTGGCCGGAGTCAATATATTCTCTGGCTTGAAGGAATTGGTCCGTCGGCATATCGCTGAAATGTAGTGCTTCTCCGGTTCTTGGATCGTGCAGGACTTTAGTTGCGTCATCGAGGTCTTCGACATATCGTTCAAAATTATCGTCCATGACCGGTTCCCAATGGCTTCTGTACGCAACCTTAAGTTGCCGTTCTTGGAACTTAAGGTTGAACGCGGATGTGAGTTTCTGGCGCACCTTGGGGTTGTTGATGAGCGAGACTCCAGGATACCATGTCATAGTGAACATTCGTGAGTTAACCGATTCTGGCTTGGCGCCGAATTGGGCATAGTATTCCATCTGCCATTGGATAAAGCGGACGCTTTCCTGAACGTCTTTGAGTGTTTCAGTTGGCGATCCGATGATCCATGTGCAGTTTCCGTGGATGCCATTGCGGTAGGCTTCTTGGATGCCGACCACCATTGATTTTGGAAACAAATGAGGTTTTCCACCCACCACGACCTCGATCATTCCGTTTGTGAGTGTGTGGCCGCCTTTGCCAATGGCTTCTAGCACTGGGGGACTGGCGCTTTCTGGCCCGAATCCAATGTAAATACATCCAGCTTTAGCCATCGACTCCGCAGTCTGGTACGTCGTCTTGTTAAGACCCGCCATTTCGTCGAGACGAGTGTGGGTTCCCCATTTAATGTTTAAGCCGTGCTGTTTGAAGAGCTCGGCAAGTCTATCGAAACGTCTTGGCCGTATGGCAGAGTTATCGTCAGGGAATCCATGAAATACTTCACCGTAACGCTCAACATTGTGAAGGATTTCGGCTAAGATGTGTTCAGCTGAACGTACGCCCCAATTATCACCACCCTGTGTCTCGCGGAAACAGTAGAAGCAGTGAAATTTACATCCACGACTTGATACCGATGTGGTCTTAGGAACCACATCTTCATCACGCCAAGGGGTAGCGGAGGAGTTATTGGCGTTGGCGCTCCAAGCTGGTACTTGAAGGTACCGTTCCAGGAGTAGTTCGCCGTCGACGTCTTCGCGTAGAAATTTGAGGTCCGCAAAAGGGAGAATGTCAAGATTGCGAGGACTATCCCCTTCATATACCAGTTTTGGCCGACCATTCAGATCGCCAATGTAGTATGGAGCAAGCTTTCCGCTTGCAATCGCGCTTTTCCAGCCCTGGCGTTTGATGGTCATAGCATCCATAACGATCTTGACGATAATATCATCACCTTCGCCAAGCGCTACAGCGTCGAGCTCTGGGGTGTAGTTCAGGTGGCCAACTTTGAGCTCAGTAGCCAGCCCTCCTCCTGAAACGAGGAAGGTATTGGGTACTATCTCACGCACCATCTTGGCCACTTTTTTCTGCCACTTGTGTGTAGTAATTTTGCCCGAAAAAGCAACAATATCTGGTTCTCCGTGGGCTTTGATGTGTCGCTCAATCTTGCCGAATACCTCCTCGTTGTTCAGATGACGGCCGTTGATAAGGCCGCGTTGCCTTGCTTCTTCGTCCTGCCTTCGATAGCCATTCAAGTCGATAATGGATGTTTTTTCCACGCCATATTGCTGGCGCAGACGAGTGGCCAAAAGAAGCGGTCCTTCGGGAGTAGTGTTCGGTCTGGCGCTTTCGCGCAGAGGCATATTAATAAAAAGCAAATTTGTTCCCTCGAGGTCCTTGGCCTTTATGTCTTTAATAACGTCTGCAGGATGAACTGTGCTGCGCAGGGCATTTTTTTTGTCAGCCGAGTTTGGGGGTATTATTTTTGACACGCTCAGACCCTCTATTTTTAAGAAACTTAACCAAATGATAACGTAAAGTCGATGATTATCAAGGGGTTCTTTGTTAAACATGTTTTAAAACGCCATGTCAATATTGCGCTTATTTTTGATTTGGCTACGCTATACATTAGTTGCTTTTACAAAAAAGGATAAACTCAATGTCTGGCTCGGAAGTTAGAATAGGGGATAAAGTTGTAAGAAATGATGGCAATGTTTTTATTACCGCAGAGATAGGTATAAACCATAATGGTTTTCTTCATATTGCCAAATCGATGATTGATCTGGCGATTCGAACCGGTTGTGATGCCGTAAAATTTCAGAAAAGAACGGTTCCTGTTGTCTATTCTGAGAAAGATTTGGCTAAACCTAGGCAAGTAAATAAAGAAGTGCTTCGTAATGCAGTTCGCCGCGGGGTCTTATCTCCAGAAGCAGTTAAGCGTTTGGAGTCTTCAGATTTTGACGATTCCACTAACGGCGATTTAAAGTGGGCCCTTGAATTCAGTGAAGATGAGTATGCAGACATAGATCGTTATTGCCGAGAGAGGGGGATTCTTTGGTTTGCATCTCCTTGGGACGAGGGAAGCGTTGATTTTCTTGAGCGGTTTGAAGTGCCGTGTCATAAAGTGGCCTCTGCTTCTTTGACCGACGATGGTCTTTTGAAGCATATTTGCGGTAAAGGCAAGCCGGTCATCCTTTCTACCGGTATGAGTGATATGGAAATGATCCGGCACGCAGTTGAGGTTCTTGGCACAGAAGATTTAGTTTTACTCCACTGCACTAGCGTTTATCCTGATAGTTTGAATGCGGGAGAGAAGCTGTTGAGTATGATCAATCTTGATTGCATCAATACTCTTAGAAATGAATTTCCAGGTGTTCCTGTTGGATTTTCTAGCCATGATAGTGGAATTATGCCTTCCTATGCGGCGGCTGCGATGGGTGTTTGCATGATCGAAAAGCATATTACCATCGAACGCTCTATGTGGGGAACTGATCAGCCTGGTTCAATTGAGCCTCATGAACTAACAAACTTGTGTCGCATGGTTAAGGAACTGCAGATTGCCAGGGGTGACGGAAGAAAAATTATATATGAGGAAGAGAGAGAAGTCATCAAGAAACTTAGAAGAAAATAAAGGCCTAAACTGAGGCCCTTTTTTAAAATATAAAAACCTTTTGTCAATATTGATAACTACCGCCACTTTTGTTTAGATGAATAATATAAATGGAGTAGACTATTAAATTGGATCGACATATAAAATTAGGGAATCATAAAACAGGTTACGGAAAACCATGTTTTGTTGTGGCTGAGATAGGTATAAACCATAATGGTGATATTGATATAGCCAAGAAACTTGTCGATGCGGCGGTTCTTGCCGGTTGCGGGGCTGTTAAGTTTCAGAAAAGAACCATCCCCGTTGTTTATAAGCCGGAAGAACTTGCTAAGCCAAGACCTGTTGACAAAGATTTGCTAAAGAAAGCCGTTGCCAGAGGAGTTTTATCGAAGGAAGCGGTAAGGCGATTAAAAAACTCTAATTTTGACGATTCCACCAATGGCGATTTAAAGTGGGCTCTTGAATTTACAAAAAATGAATATAAAGAAATAGACAAGCATTGTCGTGAAAGAGGAATCATGTGGTTTGCATCTCCGTGGGATGAAGAAAGCGTTGACTTTTTAGAACAGTTCAATCCGCCTTGTTATAAAATTGCTTCGGCGTGCAACGGAGATAAAAAACTGCTCTCATATATCAAATCCAAAAAACGGCCGCTTATCGTATCCACAGGAATGACGGATGATAGCAGGATCGACCGCATTGTTAACTATCTTGGAGAAAAAGATCTAATTTTGCTTCACTGTACAGCTACTTATCCAGCCAAAGACCACGAGCTGCATTTATCTAATATACCGAGATTGATTAATAAGTACCCTAAGGCATTTATTGGTTATTCAGGCCACGATGTCGGTGTTTATTCATCCCTTGTCGCGGCCGCGTTGGGAGCTTGCATGATCGAACGCCATATCACCCTAGATCGAGTTATGTGGGGATCGGATCAAGCGGCGAGCTTAGAGATTGGAGGCCTTCATCGGTTGATGAAAGAGTTAAAAAGTTTGACCGAATATGTGGGAGAAGAAAAAAAGGTTATCCTTGAATCCGAAAAACCCGTAGAATTAAAACTAAGACGGATTTCTACCTTGTTTGACGATAAAAACAAAAAAATAAAAGCAGAGCTTCTCTAAGTTAGTAATTCAGCAAATTTAAACTCTTGACAAGCAAATTTGATGAGTTATAATTACGCCATCGTCAGTTAGCCCGTTTACAATAGGAGACAACAGATGAATCCGGTTGCTGTGGCTCTAATCGGAGGTTTTTGTATCTCGGAAGCTCTTTATAACAACTTCATCGGGCTTCAATCAAAAAAAAATCCTGACTTTCAAAATCACACAGCTTTGTTTACGGGAATGATCGGCTGTCTAGCGGTTTCCATGTTATTTGTAGCAAGCTACTTTAGTGGTGGAATGGAATTAACTTCCGATTGGTGGGTTCCTGTTCTTATTACTGGTGGATTGATTGGCGGCTATCTTTATGCCGAAGTAAAGGCATTTTCAATCGGGGATGTATCTCTGGTCGCTCCCATTGCTTCTACAACGCCTGCCAGTATTATTCTGGCTAGCATGATTATTCTTGGAGAAATGCCGTCTCGAATGGGTTGGTTGGGGATCTGCTTTGTAGTCACGGGAACATATATCGTCAATATTCAGGGGTATTTTGAACAGAGAAATAGTGAGGGTTATGTTCGAAGATGGAGAGATTGGCTAGTCCCACTGCTTATGTTGAAGAAAAGTGTTGCTATCAGATATGCTTATTTGTGCGTTATAATAGCGACTATCGCCATAAACTATGAAGCTATGGCGGTGAGAAGGGCAAATGTGGCTTTTGCTACGGCTTGCATTTTCGGCATTGGAACAATCATCAATTTGGCCATTGCTTATAGGGGTGGTATCACGAGGAAATCGATCGGTAGTCTAATGAATAGGTATACCCTGGTTGTAGCCATTTGTCTTTTCTTTAGTGTTTGGCTGCCTAACCTTGCTTTTCGCTACGAAATTGTGCCTTATGTCGGCGCCTTGAAAAGGTTCCAAATTCTTCTGACTATCATTTTGGCTTATTGGATAATGGGCGAGAAAAAGAATTTCAAAAGCAGATTTGTCGGAGCGTGTATAATGGTTGCCGGGCTAGTTCTTATTGTTTCTGGTTAAGACCCGTGATTATCGCGGGCTTTTTATTTTTTTTAATTGACATTTTTTAAAGAGGGTGGTAATAATATTGAAGTTAATTAAAATCACAAGGAAAGAAACATGTCACCACTTCTTTGGTTATGGCCATTATCGTCAGGCGCTACGGACGCAGCAAGCAGAATAGTTATAAAGAAGACAGATATTCACGGGTTTGTTCTTAATGGGATGAGTTTGCTTTTAAGTTTTCCTGTTTACTTTGTTTGGCTATATTTTGTTGGTTTTCCCGAAATAGGGCCTCAGTTTTGGAGTGCGGTTTTCTGGCATGTGCCAATGTTTGTCTTAATTTTAATTCTTCTGGTTGAATCTCACAGAGCCGGCAGTATGCTAAAAACAATGCCGCTTGCCAGTTTGACCCCGGCTTTTTTAATTGTCACCGGTCCTTTAATGGGCGGAGGCAATCCTACCTTTTTAGGTGCGATTGGCATTCTTGTTGTTGTATGCGGGTTATATGTTTTAAATATTGAGAAAGAACAAAAAGGGTGGCTAACTCCCTTTAAATTGATAGTCACAGAAAGAGCTTCTTTGTTTATGTTTGGAGTAACTTTCATTGCCGCATTAAGCTCAAATTTAGACAAAATTGCCATAGTAAACTCAAGCCCGGTTTTTTATCTGATGATTGATCATGGAGCAGTAGCCTTGACCTTATTAGCTCTAATACCGATTAGCTTGTTTTTATCACCAAGTGGCCGGATGACTTATAGGAATTCTCAAAATAGGATTGTTAATATCGGGGCCAATGATTTCAAAAATCAAATATTCTCACTTTCTTCACTTAAAATCTTTTTGGGGTATGGCGCATTTAACATGCTTACCGGCATATTTCATAGTGTTGGATTAAACGCTCTGCCTCATGTTCCTTATTTTATGGCGGGAAAAAGGTCCGGCGCGATAATTTTTGCCGTTCTTTTTGGACTAATAATGTGGCGTTTAGAAATATTTAAAGAAGTTAATCCAAGCCAGAGAAGGTTTGGTACAGAAGGCAACAATCTGAAATGGAAACTATCCGGCACACTTTTGGCAGTAGTTGGGATGGTAATCATTATTCTTTTTGGCAACGTAGAAGGTGGCGTATAAAAGTTATAAAAACCCTACTAAAGGGTTTTTGTCTGTCCGTCTTGACACTTTATGATTATTTTAGAATACTTTATCGGTAACTAAACATGAGTGTTTATTCTATAATTCAAGCTCGAGGCGGATCAAAGGGGGTTCCCAGCAAAAATATCAGACCGTTGGGCGGGTTTCCTTTAATTGCTTATTCTATCGCTGCCTCTAAGTTATCTAAGACCATAAGCCGTACGATAGTTTCTACCGATTCAGAAGAGATAGCCGAAGTTTCCAGAAAGTATGGCGCAGAAGTCCCATTTCTTCGTCCTTCAAAATATGCCCAAGACAAATCGACCGATTTAGATGTTTTTGCCCACGCTATCAGTTGGCTTGAAAAAAAAGAGGGAGTTTTGCCGGATTTAATGGTTCAATTAAGGACTACGACTCCTCTGCGCGATTCGGATATTATGGACTCAGCCGTCAATCTTCTTATGGGCAACAATAAAGCCACAGCTTTGAGGTCAGCTCATAAATTAGCCGAACCGCCACAGAAAATGATCCAATTTGATAAAAAAGGTTTGTTGACCGGTTTTTTCCCGAATGATCCTCGAGTAGAATATTATAATCTTCCCAGGCAGACCTTTACCCAGGCATATCACCCCAATGGTTATGTGGATATAATCAGGCCGGCTTTTGTGAAAAATAATCCGGGAGTTTTTTATGGCCCGAAAGTTATCGGATTTGAAACCCCGTTTGTGACAGAAATCGACAAGCCTGAAGATTTTGAATATCTCGAGTATCAGTTTAAAAAGAATGGAAGCAAGCTTTACAATTATTTAAAAAAAATTAAAAAATAAATTTATGCCATTCAATTTTGATTTTAAACCTAAAAAAGTTCCGTTTGTTCAGACTAAATTCCGGACCATAAAGACGAAGATACCTAGTCCTGAAACAGTCGAAATCTTTAGAGAGATGGACAAATATAATACCGGTTCCGGCGGTGTTCAGCTTCCTATAGCATGGGATAAGGCCATTGATTTCAGCGTTTACGATAAAGCGGGAAATAAATGGATTGATTGGACTTCAACGATATTCGTAGCCAATGCCGGTCATGCGAATCCTAGAATCAAGAAGGCTATAAAAGATCAATTAGATAAAGATTTAGTCCACTCATATAATTATCCGACTGAAATCAGAAATAAGTTTTTAGCCAAGCTTGTAAAAATGTCCAAACCCTATGGAGACAGAGCTTTGTTATTTTCTGGGGGATCAGAAGCTTGTGAGGCTGTCTTTGCAATAATGAAGGCTTATGGTCAGAAAAAAAATAAAGACAAATCGGGCATCATCTCTTTCCAAAATGCCATGCACGGAGTGACAATGGCTGCCCAAATGCTCAAGAACAACAAGAAAGTCTTAGCCGTCTATGGTTTTAAAGATCCGAATATTTTTCATCTTCCTTTTCCTTTCAACTGGGACGAGAAAGTGAATTGGGCCAAGAAATTCAATGACGATATTTCCGAGCTGGTTAAAGGCGGAATGAAAATAAAAAATATTTCTGGCATTATGCTTGAAGCATATCAAGGCTGGGGCGCTTTATTTTATCCGATGCCTTATATAAAAGAACTGATTAAGTTTGCCAAGAAAAATAAACTTCTTCTTGCTGTTGACGAGATTCAGGGTGGGTGTGGCCGTACCGGCAAAATGTTTGTTTTCGAGCACTACGGATTGAAACCTGATCTAATAGCTTTGGGCAAGGGGTTGAGTTCAAGCCTGCCCTTATCGGCCGTAATCGGTTCCAAAGAACTTCTGGCCTTAGCCGAGGAGTTTGATGTTGCTCACAGCACACACTCCGGAAATCCGTTATCATGCGCCGCCGGTTTGGCCAACTTGGAGGAAATAGAGTCGAGAAATCTGATAACAGAAACAGCTCGAAAGGGTAAAATTTTATTTGATGGCCTTAATAAAATTAAAAATAAATATCTTCAGCTTATTGCTCACATAAATGGCAAAGGTTTGCTTGCGGCGGTTTTATTCAAAAATCCCAAAACAGGCGGACCTGAAAGTAAATTTACATCCCGCGTTTGTGAGTTAGCAATGGAAAAAGGATTGCTCCTGGTTCATACCAGCCGCGAGTCAATTAAAATAGCTCCGCCTCTTACGATCTCCGACGCGGCTCTAAGGGAAGGACTGGCGGTTTTTGAAGAATCTATAGACGAAGTCGGCAAATCTCACAAATTTTAAATGGAAACAAAATTGCTCGGAAGGACCAACCTGAAGGTTTCACGTTTGGGTTTAGGCACGGCAGAAATCGGTTTTGCCTATGGGATAGGTCTAAGAACTTTGCCATCGGAAGATGAAGCCGTAAAGTTACTCAAAAAGGCCGTAAATTTAGGCATCAACTATTTTGATACGGCCTACTTTTACGGTTTAGCTGAAGAAAGAATAGGAAAATCAGGAATAGCCAAAAAAGACGGTATTGTTATTGCTACCAAGTGCGGCCAATTTCTCGAGAAGGGAGAAGATCCGAGAGGAAAAGAACTTGAAAAAAGATTAAGAGAACAGATTGAGGCAAGCCTAAAAAATTTAAAAGTTGATTCAGTTTCTGTTCTTATGCTTCATGGCGGTTCGGAAGAACAGATAAAAAGAGGAGAGCTGGTTCATATATTGAAAAAGTTTCAAACAGAAGGTAAGGCTGGATTTTTGGGCATATCAACTCGAGGAGAGGAGGCGCCTCTGGCAGCTATTGAGAGCGGTGTTTTTGATGTTGTTCAGACAGCTTACAGTATCCTTGACCAGAGAATGGCAAAAAGAGTTCTGTTTTTGGCTTTGAAAAAAAACATTGGCATAGTTAATCGCTCAGTTCTACTAAAGGGTTCTTTGACTGGACTTGTTTCCAAATTACCCAAAGGACTTGAGATGTTGCAAAGAAATTCAGGAAAGGCAAAAAAAATAGCCGAAGAATTAGGCTGTGATCTGCCGGAATTAGCAATAAGATTTACTCTTTCTGAACCAAGCATTTCGACATCTTTGATAGGTACTAATAAAATTGAAAACTTGGAAAAATCTTGTCGAGCGATCGAAGCCGGCCCTCTTCCGGAAGATGTTATAAAAAAACTTCGTAAATTAGCCATCGATGATCCGATGCAAGTGGATCCCTCAAAGTGGCCTCCGTTGGTATAAAATTAAAACTCTCCCGATGGGAGAGTGGGCGTTTATGGACTGACTAAAACTCTCTGTTTCCAGTCTGTGATTTTTTTCATCACTTCTTGGCCGTCATTTACAAAGCAAACAGCATCAAAATGTTCTCTAGTGAATCCGGATCCTAACCTTCTTTGGCATTCAGCGAAATCATTGGGCGCAAAACTGGCATGGATCAATATCAATTTCTCTTTTGCTAGCGGATAGAGATCTGCTCTTCTGAGATTGGGATTGATGTGGACTTGCCTGTGAAGCAATTGAAACAATTTGGCTTGAGTGCCAAGACCGCCCTCAAAAAATAGTGCAACATCAGCATCGTCGCATACTGCGCCATTGCGCTCTTCATAGCTGCCAAAATATCTTATACTCTCTGTGCCGGCTGCCTCGAGGCTTAGGTTCGGCATGAAAGTATAGGCGACTGAATTGCTGACAGCACCTTGAGCAATGGCTTCGTGGACGGCTTTCCCGGCTGTTTTTGGAATACCTACCGAACCGCCGTTAGTCAGGATAGTAAAACCCTCCAATGCCAGTTGGTTTGATATCTGTCTGACGGTGGCCAGAGTTTCTTCACTGGCCTTTTTGCCGGTACCGGTTATAAAGATTCTCAATATTCTTTTGGCTGGTATGCCCCTATCTCTAGCTTTTCTTATCAGATTACAAACTTCACGTACGGCGCCATTGCCGCCCGATTTCTCTGTGGTATAAAGAGCTAGTTTCTTGTTCTCATCACTGCCGTCCTGGACAGTAACCGGTATGCCTACGACTTTCATGATGTTCAGATCTCCAAGATCATCGCCGACAAAACAGACCTCATCAAGGCCAATCTCGGGATGGTTTGCATTTAGGTAATCTATCAGGCATTTAACCTTATCCTTTACATTCAGGAAATAAGCAAAAATCTTGTCACTTCGACCTGCCTTGATTTTATTGCCACGCATTTCCACGTATTGGCTTGTTTGATTCGAAATAATTATCACCGGTATGCCCAGTATTTTAGTCAGAGTATCGATACCCTGGCCGTCTTTATGGTTGAATCTAGCCAATTCAATCCCGGTTAAGCCGGCTGTTGCATAAAGATTGCTGCCGCGGGTTCCTGTCCCGGCGAGTACGCTGGCATCCGTAAGCACGCCATCACAATCAAGGGCTAAAAGCTTAACTCTTGAGAATAGATCCAGCAGACCGTGTTCGTTCATCTCAGACTCTTTTTAAAGATCAAGAGCAGAAAATATATGAAAAAATTGACATATTGTCAACTTGCTATATCCGTGGTATCTTATGGACTAAAATAATTCTTTTAAAAAAGAGAGATGGTATGGGGAAGAAACTGATATTAGTATGCGGCCTTGGAACGACTGGGAAGAGTTATTGGTCGAATATTATCATGGCGTTATTGGCTCCCAGTAATCCGGTATTGATAGATCTGGATGAAGTCAGAAACAGATATTGGGGCGATCGAGCGCTGACATTATCAGACGAGGAGCATATTTACAAAAATAAGCTGACCAGGCAGGAGGTTCAGAGAGCATTTATTGTCGACCGGGCGAATGTCGTCATCGTAAATATGACTATGCTAACCAAAGAAGGCCATCAAAAACCCTTTATGCAGATGATACAGGAAACAGAAGAAATCCTGATTAGAATAGAGGTCGAGTCGGCATTGAAGAATCTACGAATTGTCCCGGCCGTCGTAACTCCGATTAATGTTAGGGCATTATGGATGGACTGCGATTTGGAAGCAACCAGAAGAAGGCTCCAAGCGCGCCAGAGTAGCCATTCTGTTGTGGCAAGCGATGTTTTGGATATCAAGGTATTCGAGCACGGCAGAAAGAGGTTTGAGCCTCCGGACGGGGAATATTATCCGTACCTTAGAGTTGACACTTCAGACGAATCTCCCGAAGCGGATCGCAAAAGATTGGTTGAGATATTTGACTTCGTTGTCTGAACAATTGAGGAGACCAGCCCATAGCTGGTTTTTTGTTTTGTCCCTATTTTTTATCAGGTATTTTTATGACTGCGAGTCTGGCGATACTGTCTGAGCCGTGCTGATGAGGCTGGCCGGCTGGTATTAAAAAGATGTCATAGGGCTTTAATATGATCTTGGTTCCCCCGGTAATTTTTTTGGAAAAGAGATGGTCTTTGTTAATAGAACCGTCACTCATCTTTTTTCTATAGGGCTTTACCATTTTGCCCCCATATAAAAATTTAGCTTTTCCTTGGAGACAAATCCAAAAATCGGCCTCATTGATGTGAAGTTCGGCTTCGTTGCGCCATATTCGGACATCTTCTATTATGGTTCCGGGCAGAACTCCAGAGACAAATAATTTTCCTATGGGGTCCAATATTCGCCCTCCCTTAACGGGTTTAGTCTTTAGGGTTTTGAAAACCTCTTCGGATTTAATCAGAATGCATTTTCTTGTTGACATAATGATTGTGTTTAGTATAATCCAGGTATCTCTTAAGACACCTAACTTTAATGAGTAAAACAGGTGTTGTCAATTGTGACAAAAAATACTTTACAAAACTTTGACCTCAAAAAACAAGTATGTTTAATCACCGGCGGAGCCGGGTTTTTGGGCTTGAAACATGCCGAAGCTCTGCTTGACGGCAATGGCAGAGTTGTTCTGCTCGATGTTAATGATGAACGGCTATCGGATGCGGTCAGCAAACTTAAGAGGGCTTATCCCAGGAGAATTTGGGGCTATCAGCTAGATATTACTAATGAAAATTTAGTCAAAAAAACAGTAAATAAAATAGAAAGAGAAATTGGTCCCATATCTGTTCTAATTAATAATGCTGCTAATAATCCTCAAGTCGGACAGGGTCAAAAAGATTTTTCCCGCTTGGAAAATTTTCCGATTGAAGTTTGGCAAAAAGATTTTGATGTCGGAGTTACGGGAGCATTTTTGATGAGCAAGTATGCCGGCTCCTTGATGGCAAAAAGGGGGAAGGGTGTCATTTTGAATATTTCATCAGATCTTGGAGTAATAGCGCCGGATCAGAGACTCTATAGAAAAGAAGGGCTTAAGTCCCATCAACAGCCGGTTAAGCCGGTCACCTATTCAGTTACAAAGCACGCCTTAATCGGTTTGACCAAATACCTAGCGACTTATTGGGCTGAATCGGGGATTAGAGTTAATTCAATATCTCCCGGCGGAGTTTATCGCAATACTCCTGAAGAGTTTGTCCAGAAATTGGCTAAGCTTATTCCCCTTGGCAGAATGGCAACGCAAGATGAATATAAAGCGGCAATCTTATTTTTATGTTCAGACGCTTCCTCGTATATGACAGGTGCTAACTTGATTATGGATGGTGGACGAACAGTTTGGTAAAGAATAGCTAATACCAGGAATGAAAAATATTTCAATTGGAATAATGCAAGGCAGACTGACTCCTCCAAAGGGGCGAGGTATTCAGTTCTTTCCATTTGAAGAATGGGAAGATGAATTCGGAAAAGCAGCTAAGCTGGGGTTCGATGAAATAGAATTTATTTTTGACTTGGACAGATATAAAGAAAACCCTCTTTGGTCTGCTACCGGCCGGCGCAAAATAAAAAAACTGATCAGAAAATCGGGAGTTAAGGTGAACCATATTTGCGCTGATTTTTTTATGAGGAGGCCATTTTTTAGGAATGATAAAAAAATTATAGCCGATAATATTAAAGTTCTAAAAAAGCTTATTAAGTACTCTTCTGAAATAGGCGCTCGCAATATAGAAATCCCCATTTTAGATAACGGATCCCTAAAAACTTCTTTAGAAAGAAAGCAGTTTGTTGCGGCGGTAAAATCCTGCCTGTCTATGGCCAGGAAGCATAAAATTAACATCGGTATTGAATCGGATCTCAAAGCCGGAGATTTGGTAGATCTCATCGGACAATTTGAGGGTTTTAAAATTCATATAGTTTACGACAGCGGAAATAGTTCCAGTCTGGGTTATGATTGTTCCGAGGAGATGTCCCGCTTCGGCCATTTAATAGGAAATGTCCATATAAAAGACAGAGTTAAAGGCGGTAGTACTGTTGCTTTGGGCACTGGTTCAGCTAATTTTAACCATCTCTTTGAGGGGTTAAAGGAAAAGAAGTATAAAGGCAGTCTTATACTTCAAGCGGCAAGAGGCGAAGATGGCAAGGAAGAAGAAACCCTTCTCAGATACGTGGATTTTGTTAATAATTATCTCGACAAACACAAACTCGTTTAATCTCTAGAAATCAACGATTGATTATAATCAGCCGTTTTTTATATTTTTAGGACTTTTGATTGCTTAGTCGCGACTATAAATATTGATTGAGACAGAAACTTAAGAGGTGTTTTTTCGGTGATATCGCCGATTTTTATTACCGACCTTATCAAATGTTTCGGGGTATTGGGAAGAAGAAAATCGCGGTAAGATACCTTTATATTCTGATAGCCGAGATCGGTCAATTTTTTAGCTATAAATTTTTTACTGAAAGCCATTTCGTTCGGCTCCAGATAGGCCATTTTTCTTAGGACTGGAGTTTTAAAGATAAACAGACAATAAGGATTTAATATATTGGGCTCCCAAAATATTATTTTACCGGAAGAATTGAGCAGATTTTTAATATTTCCTAAAGTTTCATCAAGTTGATAGAAAAAATGATGCAGGATTCCGTTACCGACTATATAATCAAATTTGGTATCGCCAACAATGCTTTGAGTTTGTTGTTTATTGTTGAAATCCAATACGACTAAATTAAGATTGGGCAATTTATAATTTTGTCTCGCGCTTTCTATAAAAGGTTCGCAGATGTCGGTTCCCAATACCTGTTGGCCTGTTTTTTGGGCCAACAGATTGGACATTTCTCCGGTCCCACAGCCGATCTCTAGAATTTTGACGTCTTTTGTGTTTTTAAATTCGGAAATAATTGCATCACACCTTCTTTCTGTTCTAATTGTCATTGCTTCAGAAGGCCTAAAGCCCTGGCTATATCCTCGGTCATCCTTAATGCTTATATTAATTTCCATTCTTTTGTCGATGATTATTTAGTACTTCCCTAGTGATGTATTTTGGTCTTTGTTTAACTTCCTCAAAAACTTTGGCCAAATATTCTCCCATGACAGCCAAAGACAGGAGCTGTATTGCTCCTAAAAACAAAACGACAATCAGAATAGTGGTAAAACCGCTTGGCACGCCCTTTATAAAGTAAGATGCAATATAAACAATGATTGCTGTCAATGCCGTCAGTACGGCCAAAAAGGCAATTCGCGAGACCATCTCTGTTGGCGCATAAGAGAAAGAAAAGAAAGCCGTTCTTGCCCATTTGGTATTAGCAATCAAGCTGTTAGTGGATGTGCCCGAGAATCTTTCCGGCCGAACAAAGGGAATACCGGTTTGTTTAAATCCGACCCAAGCTCTCAAACCTCGAATAAAGCGATTGCGTTCAGGCATTTTATTTATCAAGTCAACTACCTTACGGTCCATGAGAGAAAATTCTCCGGAATCTTCCACAACTTTTACGTAGGAGATTTTTCTAAAAATTACATAAAACACATGGTAAACCCAGCTTTTTAATTCTCCCATGCTTTTTTCCCGTTTTCTTCTGATGCCGCAAACCACTTCATAACCTTCCCGCCATTTTTTAATAAATTCAGGAATTAACTCCGGCGGATCCTGCAGGTCGCCGTCCATAATCACGACCGCATCGCCGAGGGATTGCTCCATTCCGGCAGTGAAAGCGTTTTGGATGCCGAAATTTCTTGATTGAAGTATTACGGTAACCTTATTGTCTTTTTCGGCTATGTTGCGCAGAATCATTTCAGAATTGTCAGGACTGCCGTCATTTACAAAAATAATCTCGTAATCCAAATCAGTCCCCGAAAGGACCTTTGTCAGCCGCCTATGCATTTCCGCGATATTACCCTCATCCTTGTAGCAGATAATAACAACTGATATTAGGTCTTTGTTTTTAAAATCAATCATTTTTTGATCAGAGAAGTAATTATACCAAAAGTTTTATCGGGAAGAAATAATAATAATCGGAAGATTAAGGTTGATAAAAACGGAAAATAGTATATGCCTGATTTTTTATCCACTAATGAAAAAATGAATTTCGAAGCTTTTTTTGGCGATGAGACCAGAAAACTTTTACTTCCTTCCCACATGGCTGTTTCTATCGGCCCAAACCGCACGGTTGTAAATTTTATATTTTTATCGGAATAATTCAAACGGAGACATTGAAAAGCCATATCTAGAGCCGATTTGGTCGCGGAATAAGAAATACTGTCTTTGACAGGACGCAAAGCGGCGGTGGAGGAAGTGGCGATGAAAGTTCCGCTGTTCCTATTTATAAAATCCGGCAGAAATTCAGAAACCCAGAAAAGAGAGCCGTTTATATTAATACCAACGGATGATTTTACTGATTCAAAAGGAATAAGTTTTTCGGCATCATTTAATTTTACGGCCGCGTTCAGTACGACAACATCGGGCAGGAAATTTTCTCGCCTCATTTTAGCTGCGGTTTGGCGCATGTCCTCTGGATCTTCAATATTGCAAACAGAAAATTTTAAATTGTTTCCTAGCTCCTTTTTTAATTCTTCCAGTAATTCTTTCCGGCGCGCCAAACCCCAGACCTCGTGCCCTTGATTTATGGCGCGGATTACAAATTCTTTGCCAATACCTGACGATACACCCGTAATGAAAATTTTCATTGAATTGAATAGAATCTAGAAAATATTGTCCTACTTTCTATTTTCTCATATAAATTATTGCTCTGTCTTTTGGGTGGCCATAAGAATTTAAATTGCCGGCTTCAACGCTGGGGTCAATTACGACGGAATACTCTTTAAATTCAGTTTTTATGCTGTTTTCAACAAATTGATAAACTTCATTTGATTTGTCTTCTTTTACTCCGCTTAGAATCCGCAAGTTAGGATAATCAGGAAGTTTGTAAATTATTTTTATTTTTTTAAATTCACTTTTTACTTTGTCAAAATATTCTGTTCCGAGAATCTTGGGTACGGCGTAAAAAGAGATAGTATCAGCGGGGAGACCCATAAATAGTTTATATTCAACCAGTCGGCTTACAGTCGGATGGCCGCCTAATACCAAAACGGTATCGTTCTTATCGGCAATCTTTTTAATTTCTTCGGCAATTTGATGGGTGAATTTATCAGGATTATACTGATTTTTGTAGCTTAAATATTGCCGTACTTCTTTTTTACCAAAGTCAATTAGATTAGGCAATACGAATATGAAAATTAATAGACCGATGGTTAAAGTTTTTTTAAAATTTTCGCGGCCTATCTTAGAGAGGGAAAAAACGAGGATGGCAAAATATAAAGTGAAGAAAGATGATTCATGGCTACGGGCGCCTGAGCCGGTGAGTAAGACCGTAAAAATAGACATGACAGCGATAGTTGCGACTGTTAGTAGGGGCTTCTTGTTTTTCTGGTAGTAATTTTTAAGGTCTTCCAAGTTCTTTAAATTAACAAAAAGGCGGGAGGCATAGGCAATAAGTCCAACATAAGCCAGCCAGAACAAGGGTAGGTTGATGTTCCTAAGTTCAGGCAGTCCCATGTATAAGGTGATTATAAATTTTTTGACGACAGTATAAAAGGTTGTGTTGTAGGCATAGCGGGGATAGTTAAAAAGCCAGTCCTTGGCTAGTTTAAAAAATTCAATGTTAGGAGTGTAAATAGCCCAGAATATTATCAGAGCCGATAAGCCAAATCCTAAACCAAAAGGTAAGATAAAGAGGATATTCTTTCTAATAATTTTGCCGATTAAATAACCATAGACCGACCAAATACAATATCCGACAAAAAGGGCGGGGAGAAAAATTTGAGTTTGCCGCCCTAAAAAAGAAAATCCTGACAGCAAGCCAACAGCCAAAAGAGCGGTAATTTGGTAAATTTTTTTTGCGTTGCCCAGTTTGCCCAGAAAAAAAGAGAGAACAATTAGTAGCCCGGCAAGTTCGAGGGTATGATAAAACAGGGGGACACTTATATTTCTTGCCGGATCAAATTGAACCGAAGTAATTGACATTAGGCCAATTAATGTAGCAACCACGGACTTAAAAGACGATTTAGATATTGAAAATCCAAGAAAATATAAAGCTAATCCATAAGCAGAATAAATAAGAGAAAACATCAGATACCTATTTTGAAAATCCAACAGCCCCAGTTTGTAAATTGGCGAGAAGATCAAAGAGAAAATAGGAATCCTATAATCAATATAGTCAATTAAAAAACTTCCTCCTCTGGAGGCAATAGCCGAAAGATCTAGATAATAGGCAACATCTGCTCCGGTTGACAAATATTTGTCAAAATAAAAAATTCCGGCGGAAAACAAAACTATAATAAACACGGACACCACCACCTTTTTTGCGATTGACATCGTCTTAAAAATACTAAATAATTTTGTTTATGTCCATCGATCAAGGCAATGTTTTTAAGGTGAAAATCCCTTTTGGTTTACTGCGTGGCGAGAATAATTCCAGCCGAGCCAATCGAGTTATTTTTTGGGGCGCGGATTTTAAATTTTTGCCGCCCGGCATTCCGGAAGATAAATTCATAGAATTATCCAATGCCTGTATTGATTATGTAAGAAAAAATTGCAAGGGTTGCGCATTAATCTATAAGCTTCATCCCGCGGAGACAGACGAGTATACAAAACTCAATTTGGATGGTTTTAAAATCGTAGGCACGGACGATATCGGCGAGTTTTTTTTATTAAAAAATATAAACAATATTAAATACACTTTTTCGGCTATTTCGGGCGCTTGCGTTTCGGCTCACAAAATGGGTATTCCATCGTTCATTTTTCTGGAATTGTTCGAACCTTTATTTTTGCCCGAAACCAAGACTGGTTATCGCGAGTATTTTTCACCGTTGCCGAAAGAGTCATTAATTTCTAATTTAAACGACGAATTTCAAGATTATAAAATTGCTACCGATATAGACGAAGTCTTAAATAATAACTTGCGGGAATTGTTCAAAAATAGTTCAAAAAAAGTATTTTTTATCGCCGATACTCCTGGGGTTTTGGCGGAAATAATAACATTGTCTAACCTTATCAAAAATATTTCCCCGCAATTAGAGATGGGTTTAATTGTTTGTCGACATCATCGCTGGGATGTAATGAAGATGGATGATCTGAAGCCGTATTTTGATTCAATCAATATTTTTCCAAGAACATTTTATTCTTTAAGACCGGGCAAATTGTTCAGGGCTTTAAAAATTGCTTGGTCGATTCGAAGGTTTCCGATTGGAGACGATGATATTCTGGTTGGGATGACCCACACTTCTTTGGTGGAAGTATGTTTTATGTCTTATCACAAGCAAGCCAAGCGGATCGCAGTTCTTAGCGAGGTTTCTTTTGATACGGTTTATGGCGAAAAAAGCAAAGACATGTTAAATAAAATTAAATACAGGACACCGCCAGCTAGCCGGTTTTATAACTTGTTTCTCGAGTCTTTGTTGGGCCTCTACCGCACGATATATATGGACGACCCCGGCAAAGTGATGAACTTTAGGCGATATCAGAAACACATCAGTGAAATATACGATCAGGTTTATCTATTTTAAGCTTAAGCCAAAATGTCTAAAATAAATAAAAAAGTGGTTGTTACCGGAGGAGCCGGATTTATCGGTTCTTATGTTACCGATAAACTTATTGAACTTGGCTATCAAGTATTGGTTATTGATGACTTAAGCACTGGCAAATTAATCAATATTAATCGAAAAGCTAAGTTTGTTAAGTTAAATTTGGCGGCCACTAATGCACCGAAAATTTTAAATAAATGCCTGAACGGAGCGGTTTACGTTTTTCATTTAGCCGCTATTCCCAGAATGCAATATAGTGTTGAAAATCCCATCGAATGTCACAATGCTAATGTCAATGGACTACTTAATTTACTGGAAGCTTGTGTCAAAAACAAGATAAACAAATTTATACACTCATCTTCATGCGCTATTTATGGTTTGCAGAAAAAAATGCCGATAGCAGAAGATGTGCCTTTCAACTTGCCCGGTACTCCTTACGCACTTCAAAAACTTATGCAGGAGCAATATATTAATCTCTATGCTAATCTTTACGGATTGTCAGCTATTATGCTAAGATATTTTACTGTTTATGGCACCAAAAGGCAGTCAGAGGCGGGTTCTTATCCTAATGTTTTGGCCGCTTTTAGCCAGCAAAAAAAGAAATACGGCAAAGTGTTTGTGACTGGTGACGGCACTCAAAGAAGGGACATGATTCATGTTTTTGATGTTGCCGATGCCAATATTATTGCCATGAATTCAAAATTCAAAAATGGCGAAGTTTTTAATATTGGGACAGGAATGACGGTTTCCATAAACGAAGTAGCCGGGTTTTTTGGTTGTTTGATAAAATATATTCCTCAAAGGCCAGGCGATGCCAAGTGTTATGTTGCAGATATTAAAAAAGCAAAAAAATTATTAAAATGGCAGCCGAAAATATCTTTTGAAAAAGGCATCGAGGGTTACATAAAGGATGTTGATGAAAAATAATCCTTCGACAAAATTCAGGACAGGAAACGTATTAGTAACCGGAGGGGCCGGGTTTATAGGATCTCATTTAGTTGATGAGCTTATTAAGCTTGGATATGGTGTTGCTGTTGTTGATGATCTTAGTACTGGTAAAATTGAAAATATAAATTCCAAAGCTAAATTTATTAAATTTGATCTCGGATCAAAATTAGCCGGGGAAAAATTACAACCTATTTTGAAAAATATTGATCATGTTTTTCATCTTGCCGCTATCCCGAGAATCCAATATTGTCTGGAGCATTCCAATACATGCCACAGTGCCAACGTTAACGGTGCCTTGAATTTATTAAACTCCTGTGTTAAAAATAAGCATATTAAAAAATTTATTCACATATCTTCCTGCATGGTTTACGGAGCCTCTGATGTTTTGACTGTATCCGAAGACAATCCCGTTAAGCCTAAAACAATATACGGTGTCCAAAAACACATGCAAGAATTGTATCTTGACCTTTTTACCCGATATTTTAATATTCCATCAGTCGTATTGAGATATTTTGGGGTTTATGGAACTAAACGCCATTCAGAAAGCGGCTCTTATCCTAATGTGACCGCCGCGTTTTCTAGAGACAAGAGAATCAAAAACAAGTTAACAATTTATGGTGACGGTGAGCAAAGCAGGGATTTTGTTCATGTTTTTGACGCGGTAAGGGCGGCAATTATGGCAATGCGATCGGGGTTTTGTAAGGGAGAAGTTTTTAATATAGGGGGCGGCGAGCCGATAACAATCAACCAAATCGCCACATATTATAAATGTCCCATTGAGTACAAAAAAGCCAGAGTTGACGATGTCAGACATTGTACGGCAGATATTACTAAAGCAAAAAAACTATTAAAATGGCAGCCCAAGATATCTTTTGAAAAAGGTATTAAGGGTTACCTGAATGAATAATTATGCAAAATAAAATCAAAAAAATATTAGTGACAGGAGGACAGGGTTTTATTGGGTCGCATTTGGTGGATAATCTGGTGGCAAAAGGCCACAAGGTGACTATTTTTGACCGCTATTATGATGATAAAAAATTCAAGGATTACGGCTGGAAAGGGAAGGTCAGATTTCGTTTGGGTGACGTCAAAGATAGAGATTCTATTATAGAGGGTGTTGGTTTTAATGATATTACTGTAAATTTGGCCGGGATTTTAGGTACAGCAGAGACCGTGAATAATCCAATTCCTCCCGTTGAAGTTAATATTGTCGGCGCGATTAATATTTTTCATGCTCTCAAAGAACATAAAAAAAGAGGTTTTCAGATCGCCGTCGGCAATTACTGGATGAATAACCCTTACTCTATTACCAAATCAACCGCAGAAAGATTAGCTCTCATGTATAATAAAGAACACGGGACGGATATAAGGGTCTTGCGCGGTATGAATGTTTTTGGAGAACGCCAGCATCATCGCCCTGTGAGAAAAATATTTCCTAATGTGGTTGTTCCGGCGTTATTGAACAAAGACATAACTATTTATGGCACAGGCGACCAGGTTATGGATCTGATTTATGTAAAGGACTTTGCCGAGGTTCTTGCGAGGGTAATTCTTTATGACAATATCCCCAACGACATTATTTACGAAAGCGGCGTAGGCGGAGGAATGACTATAAATAAAGCCGTTGACTTGATATTAAAAACAACCAAGTCCAAATCAAAAGTCAATCGCGTACCGATGAGAGCGGGTGAAGACAAACATTCAGTGGTTGAAATTTCTGAAAAAGGATGGCAAGACCTCAAAAAACATCTTAAGTTTTATCCTAAAGATCTCACTCCGATGAATAAGGCAGTTGCTCAAAGCGTTGCTTGGTACAAGAAGCATCTCAAAGAATTCTCTTGGGATTAATTAAGATGAATAGAAAGAATAACAAACAGAATCCGTACGATCCGGAAATATTTGACAGTGATGTCAGAAAACGGGTTGGTAATTTTTCTAGAAATAAGGCCTTAAGATCTTTAAGCAAAAAATGGTTTATTGAAAGTTTTGGCAGGGGATACGTCTATAATTTTTATTGGTTTGGCATACCCATAGTGCAAACACCGCAGGATATGGTAGCTATGCAAGAATTGATATATTCAGTTAAACCCGATTTGATAATTGAAACAGGTATTGCCCGTGGCGGATCTCTTATATTCTACGCCTCTCTATTAAAATTACTTGGTGGCAAACGCAAAGTTATCGGTATTGATATAAATATAAACAGGGAGAATGTAGTTAATACGTCCAAAATTAGAAAGCATAAATTTTCTAAATACATAACAATGCTGGAAGGTTCGTCTACGGACCCCAACATTATTAACAGGGTAAAGAAAATAGCAAAAAATTATAAAAAAATTTTTGTTTGTCTTGACTCAGCTCATTCTCACGGCCATGTCTTAAAAGAACTTCAAGCATACTCTGACCTTGTGAGTCGGGGCAGTTATATTGTGATTTTTGATACTGTGGCCGAATATCTCCCGCGTAAAATTATCGGCGAAAGGCCTTGGGGGAAAGGCAATAGCCCAGCTACCGCGGTTAAGTCTTTTTTGTCTAACAATAAAAATTTTGTAGTTGATAGCTGGATTGAAAATAAAATACTCATCACCAGTAATCCTGGCGGATTTTTGAAAAGGATTAGATAAATGAGCATCTCTTCAGACGTTACAATCATTATTCCGGTTCATAATAGAATCTTGTTTTTGCCTCAGATTTTAGAATATTATCGTTATTTTAAAGATCGTATAAAGCCTCGGATCATTGTAGCCGATTCAAGTTCGCCGGAAAATTTAAATCAAAACGGAGATGTCATCAAAAAATTCAATGATGTTAATGTTGCTCATATTCCAATTCAGGGTACGAATCGAACTCTTTTTCACAAAATAGCTGAGGCATTAGATAGTGTTGAGACGGAATTTTGTGTTTGTTGCGCCGACGACGATTTTATTACTGCCAGCGGACTTGAGAAGGCGGTCGAATTTTTAAAAAATAATAAGGATTTTGTAGCTGCCCACGGCAACTATATTTCGTTTTATACAAAATCAAGTTTCTCCAATAATCATGAAGAATTTTATTGGCAGCCGATTTATTCGGATCATTCAATAAAAGCAAATTTGCCCAGCGAAAGGTTAACTGACCAGTTTTTAAATTATAAACAAACCCTCTACGCCGTTCATAGGACAGGCGTGTTAAAAAATATTTATAGAGAAATTATGGCGAACCTGGATACCGAAGTTAAGGTCTTGTTATTCAGTGAGCTTTTATCTGCAATGCTGGTGTCGATTGCCGGAAAAATAAAAGATCTCGATGTTTTTTATTCCGCAAGGCGTGAGCACGCAACTTATCAGGGCCAGCATATCAAGTGGCCGTTGATAAGAGATTACGCTAAAGATGGCCGGCTTGAGGGGGAGAGCGTTGAGTTTAAAGAGTGTATTGTAATGAGTCTGTTGGAAGCCCAGCCTGGTTTGTCGCAAAGAGAAGCTGGGATCATTGTTAACGAAGGATTTAACGCTTCTTTAAAAATTGGTCTGCCGCCGGATCGATTTCGTCATCTTGTTTTAAATACGTCTAATTTTTTGAAGGACAAAAATGCTCCGCCTTGGACTTATAATATGCTAAAAAAAATTTATAGAACTTTTGTGCCGGTAAAAAGGGGCGGAAAAGCCGGCGATTTTTCTGGAACCGATTTGGCACAATATAATGATGACCTTCAAACACTAAAAGACGTGGTTTTGAATCACACTAGGCGGCAAAAACAATAGCTTTGATTCCTTTTCTGATAAATGCTATCTTAAAAAACATCTTCTTGTACCTTAAAATAGGAGGTTTCATGTGGGATTGATTCAAGTTGGAGGACTCAAGAAATCGGATAAGTTATCAAGTTTCAGAATAAACAGAGAGCCGAGGTTTTTATTGTTGTATCCTCCGCAGCGGTTTGACGCTAAATCTGGTGTTAAGCCGGAAGGATCGCTTGGTCTTTTGTATATTGCCGGCGCTCTTAGGGATGCCGAATTTGAAGTGAGGGTTTTGGATTGCTGTGTCGGCAATGAAAAATATTCTCTTGAACAGAGTTTTTTTAGGCAAGTTCAGCTGAATGATGGCATGATGAGGGTTGGCATGTCCCTGCAAGACATTCTTCAGGAGGTAAGCGGCTACGATATTATCGGCATCAGTTCGATTTTTACCCCGCAAACCAGAATGGTTGAAGAGACGGTAAGGTCTATTTCACAAACCTATCCTGAAAAATTGATAGTACTTGGCGGTATTAATGCAAGGTCGCAGATGGCGAGATTTTTTGATGCTGGCGCCCATCTTATTTGTATTTCAGAAGCAGAGCAGACTATAACTGAAATCGGCAAAATTATACGCAAAGACAGTATGGATTTTTCTGGTTTGCCTGGAATTGCTTTCAGGAATGGCGACAGAATTCAGATTAATCCCATGGGGCCGATTGAACCAGATCTTGATAAATTGCCAATTCCGGCTTGGGACATGCTTCAACTTCAACGCTATTGGGAAATTAACAGACCGCATAGTAGTGGGCTCTCTTTTGATATACCGCCGGCTTATGCGCCGGCAATGACATCGCGTGGCTGTCCATATACCTGCAAGTTTTGTCATATTTCCGGAGAAGGCCAAAACTCAGATACTGGATATCTAGGCAAATTCAGATATAAATCCGAAGAACGAGTAGAAAAAGAGATGGTGCGTCTTAAGGGGCTTGGAGTAGAGTATGTTTTTATTGAAGATGATTCGCTACTAGCTAAAAAGAAGCGGGCGTTGCAAATTTTCAGAATGCTTATTAAGTTTGGTTTTAAACTTGGCGACGTTAATGGCGTAAACTTGTCTCACTTGCATAAAAATGAAGGTGGACGGCTGGTGCCTGACGACGAAATGCTTGAAACAATGGCTGAAGCTGGTTTCGATAAGTTATTATTTCCCGTTGAGTCAGGTTCGCAACGGATCATTGACAAATGGGCTTCCGGAAAAGTTCATCATGATATTTATGACATATCAGCCCTGATTAAGAAAGCTAATTCGGTGGGCATCGAGGTGGCTAGCTGCTATCTCATTGGTTATCCGGATGAAACCTATGAAGAGTTAATGCAAACACTGGTGTTGGCTAAGAAGCATATGGATGCCGGCTCTCGATGTGTTAACTTTACTATGGTTACGCCATTTCCCGGTACTGCGTTATATGATCATGTCGTTGAAAATGATTTATTGCTTCCGGGGCTTGAACTTGCGGATATGACCTGGATGAAGCCGTCAATGAAGACGATAATTGAGCCATGGATACTGGAGTTTATTCAAATAAAGGCGTGGGAATTTTTGAACAAACCAGACATAGTCAACACTGTTCGTTCTTTGACCCCCAAAGCATAATGACTGTAATTATTTAAAATCGGGCAGAAAGGCCCGATTTTCTTATTGAATAAAAACAACAATTATGTTATTGTCAAACACGAAATGTATAAAAAACTCAGGATTTTAGCCGTTATACCAGCTCGGGGCGGGTCAAAAAGATTGCCAGGCAAGAATATAAAAAAACTGCTTGGCAAGCCGTTGATTGCTTATGCTATTGAAGCGGCCAAAAAATCAAAACACATTGATTGGGTTTTAGTTTCTACAGACGATCTACGAATTGCCAAGGTTGCAAAAAAACACGGCGCCGAAGTGCCGTTTTTGCGTCCGGCAAAATTGGCAACCGATACAGCGCTTACGTTGCCAGTAGTTCAGCATGCCGTGAAATATGTTGAAGAAAACGATGTTAATAAAAAGATTGATTTGATCGTTTTGATGCAACCTACTTCGCCTTTGGTTTTGAGTGAAGACATTGACTTGGCGATAGAAAAGCTTGTCAGAACAAACTCTAACTCTTGTATCAGTGTTAGTGAGGTAAGTGAAAGACCTGAATGGATGCAAGTATTTAGTGGTCAAAAAATCATGCCACTTATTAAAACCAAACTGGAAGAAACAAGAAGAAGCCAGGATCTCAAAAGGTTGTTTATAATCAACGGCGCCGTGTATGTAATTAGGAGAGATACTCTAATGGATAAAAATCATATTTTAGATAAAAATTCTACGGCCATAATAATGCCCAAAGAAAGGTCGGTTGATATAGATGAAGCAGTCGACTTTAAGATAGCCGAGGCGATTATGTCAGATAAATCCCGAACGAAGTAGCCTTAACAGGTTCGGGAGTCAAAGTTGTAATTAATTTAGTAGCTTGTTTTGCAGACATAACTTATGTGTATAACTGCAGCGCAGCTACTTCGTACGGGATGAAAAAACGTATTATTGCACGTCTCGATATCAAAGGACCGAATGTCATTAAGGGCATACAACTTGAATGTTTGCGGGTTATGGGCAAACCCGACGATTTGGCGCAAGAATATTATCAGCAGGGGGCTGATGAGTTAATCTATCTTGATACTGTCGCCAGTTTATATCGGCGCGACAATTTACTGAATATTGTAAAACAGGCGTCGGAAAATATTTTCATTCCTTTTATTGCCGGCGGAGGGGTGCGTAACATTAACGATATCCGCTCACTTCTTTCGGCGGGGGCGGAGAAGGTTGCTGTAAATACTGCCGCCACAAAGAATCCGGAGCTGATCCGTCAAGCCGCTAAAATCTTCGGTTCCCAGTGCATTGTCTTGTCTATTGAAGCAAAGCAAGTCGCGCCGGGCAGGTGGGAAGCTTATGTCGATAACGGGCGACAGAGGACAGGGCTGGACGTTATTAAATGGGCTAAACAGGGCGAGAAATTAGGTGCTGGAGAAATTCTTTTAACTGCCGTGGACAGAGACGGAATGGAGAACGGTTTAGATAATGAACTAATTAAAAAAGTAACCGAAGCAGTTTCCATACCAGTTATTGCTTCTGGCGGAGCCGGTTCTCCTCAAGATGTTGTAGAATGCGTCAAAAAAACAAATGTTGACGCTGTTGCCGTTGGAAGTATTTTGCATTACCGCAAATTTGGGATGGCCGATATTAAAAGCGAGTTAAAAAAAGAAAAAATCGCTGTGCGTCAGACCGTTAATTTTTCAACAAAACAAAACAAAACAGGCCAGAAATATGATATAAAAAACTACAATAAATACACAATGCGTCATCTCACCGGAGTTACTGGTTTGGCTGCCAATAAAATCAGAACCGAAGACGCCCCCGCGAGATTTAAGGAGGAATACCCAAAAGGTTCGGCTGACCTAGGTGTTATTGATTATAAAATTAATAATGTCAGGAGTGTGCTTAGGGCTTTTCAAAAATTGGGAAAAAAGGTTGCCATTGTTGAAACACCCGAAGAATTTGATGAAGTGAAAACGCTGGTTTTGCCGGGCGTGGGCGCTTTTGGGGAAGGAATGAAGGCCTTAAAAAAAGCCGGTCTGATAGAATCAATTAAAAGACAAGTAATGCGGGGCAAGCCAATTTTAGGCCTTTGTCTGGGAATGCAGATGTTGTTCTTTGAAAGTGAAGAGTTTGGAAGGAACAAGGGCCTTGATTTGATAGAGGGAAATGTTGTATCATTTAAGCCGGTTAACAAAATAAAACTGCCCGATTATAAATTGCCTCATATCGGGTGGACAAAAATATCAGCTGTCAGGAGAAATAAAACAACACTTTTGTCTGGAATAAAAACTCCGGCTGATGTATATTTTGTCCATTCTTTTTTTTCTCAACCTAAAGACAGATCTATAATACTTGCTAATGCTGAATACGGCGGTCAAAAATTCTGCGCGGTTGTTCAAAAAGAAAACATTATGGGCACTCAATTTCATCCTGAAAAAAGCGGTGAAGTGGGGTTGAATATTTTGAAACAGTTTTGTAAAATAGCAAAAATATAACCACGACGCTAATATACTATGCAGTTAAATCTAAAATTTCCAAAACTTAAAATTGACGAGGGCAAGTATAAGAAGTATCCGTTTCAAACCGTTGATCGTCAGCTTGCGATTTTGCCCAAGAAAATCCAGTTTTGCTCGAGATGCGTGGTTTCTAACCAGCGCCCGCGCACAGAATTTGACAAAGAAGGCGTATGCAATGCCTGTCGGTGGGCTGAAAAAAAGTTTGGCGACGGTGTCGATTGGGATAAAAGGGAAAAAGAACTGGTGAAGCTTCTCGACAAACACCGTTCAAAAGATGGAAGTTTTGACGTGCTTGTGCCTGGCAGCGCCGGTAAAGACAGCGCCTTGGTTATCCATCAACTTAAGCACAAATACGGCATGCATCCGTTGCAGGTTACTTGGGCGCCGTTTATCTATACGGATATCGGCTTTCAGAATTTTAACAATATGATCCAGCACGGTTTTGACGGAATTACTATGTGGCCTAACGGAATGCTTCATCGCAAATTATCGCGCGTTGCCTTTGAATTAAAAGGCGATCCGTTTGAACCGTTTGTCTGGGGCCAGAAAGCTATGCCTTTTCAATTGGCTTTAAGATTTAAAATCCCGCTTATATTTTATGGCGAGAATGGAGAGGTTGAATATGGAGGGTCGTTTAAGAACGCCAGTAAGCCCCACGAATCACCCGATGATTGGGATGAACTGTATCTTAAAGGCGCCGGTGTCAATGAAATAATTCAAAAAGCTTATAAAATGGGCATATTGTCAAAAGAAGAAATGGCGAATCATAATTTTGAATTTTATAAGGCGCCTGCCAAGAAAGACGTAAAACGGCTAGGCCTTCAAATGCACTGGTGGTCATATTATAAGCCGTGGGTTCCGCAGGAAAATTATTATTATGCCGCCAAAAATACCGGTTTTGAAGCAAATACAAAACGCACCGATGCCACTTATTCAAAAGCATTCAGCATAGACGATCGCCTTGATCCGTTTCACTGGCTTCTTGCGTTTATTAAGTTCGGCCAGGGACGTGCTACTCGTGAGGCGTGCAGCGATGTGCGTTGCGGGCATATTACCAGAGAAGAAGCCGTTGCGTTAGTGCAAAGATACGATCATGAATTTCCGGCCACATATTTCAACGACTTCCTGACCTACTTGGGAATGACAGAGAAACATTTTTGGCAAATTATTGACCAATACCGCCAGCCGCATATCTGGAAAAAAGAAAAAGGCAAATGGAAGCTTCGCTTTGTTGTTTCCAACAAAAGCGTATATGGCGAGACCCCTAAGAACCCTTAAGACAAAAGCCGCTTCATAGCGGCCTTTGTCTTGTCTAGGAGAGCACGGTTCTCATTCGGATTAGCATTCTTGAGATAATTCAAAATCCATTGTATTCTATGGGTAAATAAAATCATGGCCATTATCAAACTTAAAGATTTTGAAGACATAAGGGAAAAGCATAAAAACGAGAAGATGGTTTTTTGCTCGGGAACATTCGACTTGCTGCACGCCGGCCATATTTTATTTCTGGAGGATTGTAAAAATCGCGGCGATATTTTGGTTGTTGGACTCGGCGGCAATAAAATAGTCGGAAGCTATAAAAACAAAAATCCCATCATAAACGAAGTGATGCGGCTTAAAATGCTGGACTCTCTTAAAATTATTGATTATGTGTTTTTGGAAACAGCCGGACATTTATTTGATTCTCTGGAGAGGGTGTTTTTAAAATTAAAACCTGATTTTTATGTTGTAAATTCTGATGCCAGTTTAATTCCGGAAAGAAAAAATATCGCCGATAAATACAAAGTAAAATTCGTTGTCCTAGGCAGAAAATGCCCCAAGAGTTATGAAAACATCTCTACAACTAACATAATTAAAAAAATAAAGGGATTATGACAAAGATTATAAAAATAAGAGATCACCAGCTTGGCTATGATCAGCCGGTTTTTGTAATTGCTGAAGCGGGGGTTAATCATAACCAAAAACTTGATTTGGCCTTAAAATTGATTGACGCGGCGGCTGATGCCGGAGCTGATGCGGTAAAATTCCAGACCGCTCACGCTGAACAAGTGGTAACGGCAACTGGTGAGATGGCCGAGTATCAGAAGAAAAATATCGGCAAATCTGAAAGTCAGCTTGAGATGGTTCGCAAACTTCTTCCGCCTGATGACTGGTATCCCAAACTAATTGCCCATGCCAAAAAGAGAGGAATTATATTTTTCTCCACACCTCACGGCAGTTTTGCCTCAGTAGACCTTCTTGAAGGACTAGGTGTTCCGGCATTCAAGTTTGGTTCGGGTGACCTAACCAATCTACCGCTTTTGGCTTATGCTGCAAAATTGGGCAAGCCAATAATTCTTGGGACAGGCATGGCCACAACGGCAGAAGTTAAGGAGGCCGTCAGAACAATTTATAAAGCCGGGAACGAACAAGTCATAGCTCTTCACTGTACGACAAATTATCCTTGCGGACCGGAAGAAGTGAATTTGAGGGCGATGCAAACAATGATGAAAGAATTGCCTTGTCTTGTCGGTTATTCCGACCATACCCTTGGTTCGCAAGTATCGGTTATGGCGACAGCTTTGGGTGCTTGCGTAATTGAGAAGCATCTTACTCTGGACAATAATCTTCCAGGTCCAGACCACGCTGCTTCAGCAAATCCGGCTCTGTTTAAGCAAACCGTGGAAGAAATAAGAAAAGCAGGGATGATTATGGGCTCTGCTGTTAAAAAGCCGGGCCCAAATGAATTGCAGTATATACCGATGGTGAGAAGGAGCATTGTTGCCACAAAAGACATAAAGAGGGGTGAAAAATTTTCTCGGAAAAATATTGATCTTAAACGACCCGGCACCGGACTGCCGCCCAAGGCATTTGATAAGATCGTTGGCCGTATTGCCGCCAGGAATATTACCGCTGATTCACTTATCAAAAAAAGCGACACAAAATGATAATTTGTAAAGATTGTCAAGTATAATAAATAGTGTTAGTTTAAAAATCGCCTTAAGGCGATTTTTCCTATGAATCCCGAACGAGACAGCAAAAGCATATATTATACATATGTATTAAGGAATAAAGAAAACTATTTTTATACGGGTTTTACTTATGATTTACGGAAACGTCTCAAAGAACACAATGACAAGAAATCTACATATACAAAATATAGAGGTCCATACGAGCTCATTTATTATGAAGCGTGTCGAAATGAGAATGATGCTCGTCAAAGAGAAAAATATCTTAAATCAGGCACAGGCAAACGCTACCTGAAAAGTAGGTTGAGGCGTTTCCTGTCTCGTACGGGATGAGAAAAAACATACTATTTATTACCGGAACCAGAGCAGATTATGGTTTGTTGAAACCGGTTATAAAACAAATGTTCCAAAGCCCAAAAATGAAGCCAAAGGTTCTGGCTACCGGCATACATGCTTTAAAGAAATTTGGACTGACTCTTGGTGAAATAAAAAAAGATAAAATGCCCATAGTTGCCATTGTAAAGATTTCGGAAAAAGACAGCATGATTCAGTCCTTGAGCAAAGAAATTTCTGGCATAGCCGATTATTGCGCTTCCGATAAGATTGATTATATTTTTGTGCTTGGCGACAGAGATGAAGCGTTTGCCGGCGCAGTCGTCGGCTTACATCTAAATATTCCGGTAATTCATTTTTCGGGCGGAGATGTAAGCGGCCCATCGGTTGATCATTACTTAAGGAATGCCATAACCGTTTTTTCCAAGTTTCATTTTGTACAAACGATACAAAGCCGAAAAAACGCAATTAAATTAGGGACAGATCCAAAATTTACTTTTGTAGCCGGTTCGCTGGGTTTGAATGGCCTCCAACCGAACCAAATGCCGGACAAAGAAGCTGTGGCTAAGAAAATGTTGCTGGATAAAAATAAAAAGTGGTTTTTGGTTAGTATGCATCCGACGCTTTTTGACAATATTCCAACAAGAGGACAAATCGATCCTTTAATTGACTTTCTTAAAACTCTTGATGGCGAGAAAATTATAATTTACCCAAATTCAGACACAGGCGCGGCTTATTTTATAAAAAAAATAAACAGTATAAGCAAAAAGCCAGATGTCCACATTTATCCTAACTTGGCTATGGGAGATTATTTATGCTTAATGAAAAATTGCGATATATTTATTGGTAATTCTAGCTCTGGATTGACAGAGGCCGGCTTTATGAAGACACCCTTTGTAAATATAGGTAATCGCCAGAAAGGCAGAGAAGCGGGGGCAAATGTAATATTTTGCGATTATGATCAAGCAAGCATTAAGAAGGGGATTAATCTGGCGCTTTCAGATAAATTTAGAACAAAACTTCAAAAGACAAAATCGATTTACACCGGCGGAGAGGTCGCGAAAAGAGTAGTATCAATATTAGAATCTAGAATCTAGAAATTAGAATCTAGAATTTGTAAATTAAAACCTAATTCTACTTTTTGTGAAAATTAAATTTGAAGACAACCAAATACATTCAACATACAGTGACGGAAAATATTCTCTCCGCGAGATTTTTGAATACAATAATCTTCATGACAAGCTGGACTTGATTATTACCGATCATGTAGATAAAAACACGGATTGGTTTCCGCGGTATGCTTCGGAAATTAAAAAACTCAGAAAAGAATTCTCTGATTTTAAGGTACGCATTGGCTGTGAAGTGAAAATTCTTGACGATGGCACTTTGAATACGACCAAAAAAATATTAGCGGCTTCCGAAGTCGTTTTGGGCAGTGTCCATCATTTTGACGGTATTAAGACAATGACCGGACCCCAGCTTTTGGAAAGAGAGTTTCAGTTGACCAAGCTTTTGGCCCAATCTAAGCAGATAGATATACTCGGCCATCCTTTCAGTATGGTTCAAAGATTTTTTAACATTGATCCGCCGGCCGAATACATTAAGGAGGTTTATGATCTTTGCGTCAAAAATAAGATAAAATTTGAATACAACAACAAGCACGCCCTGGTAAATATAAGATTGTTAGTAAAAAAAGAGATTAAAAGAGGAAATATAAATAATTTTTCTTTCGGAAGCGATATGCACAAGGATTTGAAAGAAATAGGGGACGCCGCGTTTGATCTGGCTGACCCAGTTCCTGTTTTAGTGACTGGAGCCGGAGCGGGTGTGGGCCAAAGCATTATTAAATCGATCAAATTATCAAAGGTTAGGACTAAGCTGATAGTGGCCGATGCCGATCCTCTTGCGGCGGGACTTTACCGCGGTTCGGCTGCCTATATAATTCCAAGATATGATTCAAAGAATTATATAAATGAGCTTATTCGTATTTGTAAAAAAGAAAAAGTAAGATTTATTTTTTCAGGAACAGATATAGAATTGCCCGCTTTGGCTAAAAATAGAAAAAAAATAGAATCGCAAACTTCAGCCACCCTAATAGTCAGCGATAAAAAATCAATTGAGATTGCCGATGATAAATGGAAAACGGTAGAATTTCTCAAGAAAAACAGTTTTCCTTATCCCGACTCTTGCTTGAAGAACGAAGCTGAAGAGTTTTCAAAAAAAAGCGACTTTCCGCTTATTGTTAAGCCCAGAGTCGGTGCAAGATCAGTCGGATTCTCGGTTGTCGGTAACAAAAAAGAATTTTTAGAAAAACTGGCATCCATTCAAGAACCTATAATACAAGAGTATTTGTCAGATGAAAATGAAGAATACACGTGCAGCACCTTTTTTTACAAAGGCAAAAATTACGGTGTCATGACCAGTAAAAGATGGCTAAGGAACGGCGATACCTATAAAGCCGTTGTGGCAAAAAATAAGGGGATTGAAGATTTTATCGCTAAAGTCGGGTCGAAGCTTAATTTATACGGACCATGTAATTTTCAATTAAGAAAAGACGGGCGAAAAATCAAAATTTTTGAAATTAATTGCCGTTTTTCCGGTACGACCGGAATGGCCAGTTTCTTGGGCTTCAATGTGGCAAACTGGCTGATACAGAAAGAGCTTTTTGGGCGGCCGCTGAAAAAATTAAGCTTCAAAGAGTCATATGTGTTCAGGTATTGGAACGAAATGTTTGTAGATAAAGCCCACCCTGCCAGCTTAAACAAAAAAGGCTTTCTTGAAAACCATGATTCGGATTTGAATATTATATAAATGAAAAGCAGAAAAGAAAAAATTTTTCTGACTGGCGCCGATGGTTTTTTGGGCAGATATGTGGCCGATACTCTACGGAACAAAGGCCTTAGCTTTACCGCTTCTTCTCTTGGGGATCTGGATATAATGGACAAAAAGGCGGTTATCAATAAAACAAAAGGCTATAAATCCGTAATTCATTTGGCCGGCAATATCAGGACTTCCGATACTGATAACGCGGAGAAACATTTTAATATCAACGCCCTCGGAACTCTAAATATTTTAGAGGCATGCAGAATAAATAAAATACCGAGAATAATTCTGGCTTCTTCTGTTGAGGTTTACGGGAATTTACATAAGGCAGGAACGATCAAAGAAACCGATATAACTGTTCCAGAAAATTTTTATGGTCAGTCAAAATTATTAGCCGAGTGTTTTTGTCGGGAGTATTCGGAAAAATTTGGAATCAAATTTACGGCCTTAAGATTTACCTATTTGTATGGTCATGGTATGCATCCATCACGGATTGTGCCAAAAATGATTAATGCGGCGATTGATGGGGAACGGTTAATTTTGTCAGTTGATCCGAGCTCATTTATGGACATGGTTTATGTCAGAGATGCGGCTCAAGCCGTTTTGCTTTCACTAAAAAGTAAAAAAGCGCAGGGTGAGGTTATTAATGTGTCTTCTGGTATAAAAACAAGGATTAGAGATGTGGATAGAGTCATCAGTAGTATTTACCCCAGCTTTAAATTAAAAATAAAGACTCAAAAAGAAATAGGAAACCATTATCTTTACGACAATCATAGAGCTAAAAACATATTGAAATTTAAACCGGCATATAGTTTGGAAGCAGGTTTTCTGGATTATATTAAATGCCGGACTGACGACAAGTAATCAAAAAGCCATAAATTATGGCTTTGTCTCTAGTTATGAAATTGATGAATTGCCCGCCTAATGAAATCAGCTATGCGCCGGGCATTTTTACCATCCAGCTGTAGGTATTTTTCCTGTTCTCTTCTCAGCTTGCGTTCCAAATCTCCGTTAAGGGCTTGGGTAAGGAGATCTTTTAGGTTATCCCTGTTTGTTGCCTTAGCAGTACAACCCAGAGATACGGTGGCCGGGTCATCAAGAATGCCTCCAGCTTCTCTTTCGAATTCTAATCTAGCCATGCTGTCAGGATAAAGAATTGCGATGTTTGGCTTACGGAGAACTGCTGCTTCAAGGAGAAGGGTCGAATACATGGATATAACTACCGAAGAAAGTGCGAGAATCGCCGGCGTTTTAACGTCTTGAGAATTCCTGATCAGTCCTTGCCCTTTATATGTACCTAGAGCTTTGTTCCACGGTTCTACCTCGTGAGCGTAGTCGCTTTTCATATTCGGGTGACCGCGAGGGATAAAGTAAAGTGTCTGATCAATTTCATTCAAGGCGGCGACAACCTCAGCCAGAGCTTCAGCGGAGCCATCACCTTGGCCCCCAAACATCACTACCGGCAGATCGGCTCTAATGTTTAGCACCATTCTTCCTTCCGATGCGATTAAGTCAGAGTCATAATTTTGGTACTTGTCCAAGGCGGGGAATCCGGCTTCTACTATTCTCGATGATTCAAAATCCGGCCAGGCCTTCACGGCAATTTCAGATCCCAGCCGGTCGTTAACGCACAGATAGTCAGGACGATATAGGGGATCTTTCCAAGACGTTTTCATCTGGGCTCCCCACAAGTCCTGAATAGCGACAGTCGGACACAGGCCTCTCAATCTGGGAACCAAATCTCGGCCGACACCGGCATTTCCGCTATAGCACATACTTGTAACTAATCCGGCAATATTGGGATATTTTGCCAAAACTTCATCTGGAGAATTGAGGGTTTCGAATTTTTCACCACTTGCAGTCAGAATCTCTATGGCTCGTCCGCTGGCCAGGTATACTACATCAAAGTCTTTTTGCAGCTCTCTTGCCACGGGCAGTACGCCATTGGTTCCACCAGTATCTCGCGATGCGGCTAGCACCACCATCTCGACTCCCCCTCACTTCTTAAAGAACGAAAAGCGTATTTATTTTAGCAGTACAACCGGTGTTTGTCAATATTTACAATACTTAGAAATATCGATATTCTATTCGAGTATTTGACTCGCATCCTATGAAGAATATTTATCCGATGTCAAGGCCTCATATTGGTAATGAAGAAAGGGAGGCCGTCTCGGCTGTTTTAAAAACAGGCCATCTTAGCTTGGGCCCAAAACACAAAGAATTTGAAGAAAAATTTGCCAAGAAAATCGGCACAAAATATGCCTGTTCTGTTTCAAGCGGGACAGCTGGACTGCATTTGGCGATGCTGGGTGCCGGCATAGGTCCGGGTGACGAAGTCATAACCAGCCCATTTTCCTTTGTTGCTTCGGCTAATTGTATTTTATATGTCGGAGCTAAGCCGGTTTTCGCTGATATTGACCCGGTTACTTATAACTTAGATCCAAGCAAAATTGAAGAAAAAATAACCAAAAAAACTAAAGCTATTCTTATCGTTCATATTTTTGGACAATCAGCGGACATGTCGTCCATAATAAGAATTGCCAAAAAGCATAGACTGAAAATCGTGGAGGATGCCTGTGAATCAATTTGTGCGACGCATAAAGGCAATAATACCGGCACATTCGGCGAATCAGCGGTATTTGCCTTTTACCCCAATAAGCAGATGACGACCGGCGAAGGCGGAATGATAGTAACTGACAACAAAAAACTCCACAGTTTGTTTATGAGTTTAAGAAATCAAGGCCGGGCGGAAAATATGCAGTGGCTTGATCATGAGCGGCTTGGATATAATTATCGCATAGACGAGCTTAGCGCGGCTTTGGGGGTTGTTCAATTAAACAAGCTCGACTACCTTATAAATCAGAGAGCGGGTGTTGCCGACTTGTATAACAAATATTTTTCAAAGCATGCCGATGTCGTTCAAATACCGATAGTTGCGGCAGATAATACGCATTCTTGGTTTGTTTATGTTATAAGAATAAAAAATCCAAAAATAAAAAGAGACAGAATCATTGAAGATTTGCAAAAAGAGGGAATTGCCACAAAGGCGTATTTGCCATCAATCCACCTTTTCAGTTTTTATAAAGATAAATTTGGTTTTAAAAAAGGAGATTTTCCTGTTTCAGAATTAATAAGTAGCACCTCGCTTGCACTCCCTTTTTATGTAGGGTTGAAAGAAAAAGACATAAACCATATTGTTAATAAGGTTATTTCCGCAATAGATCTAAGACATAAACATGGAAAATAATCAAACAAACGAATTCAAGGATAAGGTAATCTTGGTTACCGGGGGAACCGGCACCATAGGTTCTGAGCTTGTTCGCCAGCTTTTAAGATACAAACCTAAACAGATCAGGGTCTTGTCTCGTAATGAAACACGGCAGTATGATTTATTGGAGTCGCTTAGATATCCTCCTAACGTTAGGATGCTGATAGGCGATATAAGGGACAGGGAGCGGTTGCAGACAGCTTTTTACGGAGTTGATATTATTTTTCATGCCGCCGCCTTAAAGCATGTGCCCTTCTGTGAATATAATCCCTCAGAAGCCATAAAAACAAATATAATAGGATCACATAACATAATAGAGGCGGCGCTTCACAGCGGTGTGCAGAAAATAATCGCCATATCTACTGACAAGGTTGCCAACCCAATGAATGTTCTTGGCGTATCAAAACTTATGATGGAACAGCTAATGATAAATTCCAACTTTTTTCTTACGGGTAAAATTAAATTAGCTTGCGTAAGATTTGGCAATGTTGCCTGGTCCAGCGGCTCCGTTCTTCCTATGTGGAAAAACCAAGCGGAAACTCATAGGCATATTAAGATGACCAACAAAAATGCTACTCGTTTTCTTATGACAATAAATCAAGCAATAAAATTAACCATAAAAGCAGCTCAGCTGTGCCATGGCGGGGAAGTTTTTATTTTAAAAATGCCTTCTGTAAGCTTGGGGGGGTTGGCGGATGCTTTTATTCAAAAATATTATCCCAAGAAAAAAATATCCATTAAAACGATAGGAGATCGCGCCGGGGACAAGGGCCACGAAGATTTATTGGGCCTGAATGATCACGGCAAAGAAATATGGACCGACAAAGATATGTTTATACTTGTTCCAAGTAAAAAAAATAATGATTTTACCAAATCTGATCAAGGATATTTTTATAATGGTTTTGAAAAAATTCAAAACAATGAAGGCTTTTCATCCAAAGATAATATAGATATTAAAAAGATATTAAAGATCATATGACAAAAAAGGTTATAATAATAGGAGCCGGCAATATCGGCAGCAGGCACCTTCAGGCATTAAGAGCCGTCAAAATATCGCTTGAGATTATTGTTGTTGATCCCGCGCAAAATTCTCTTAATCTTTCAAAAGAACGATATCAAACAATGCCTAGGGGGAAACATGAACACAAAATTAGTTTTTTTACGGAAATACCAGACAACTTAAAATCAGTCGATTTGGGAATAATTGCCACCTGTTCAGATACCCGCGCCGAAATAACAAGAAAATTATTGGCAAAGACAAAAGTTAGACATTTAGTTTTAGAAAAACTTCTTTTTAACAAGAAAAAAGATTATAAATCGATCGGACTGCTCCTTAAAAAAAATAAAGTCAAAACATGGGTAAATTGTCCGATGAGAATGATGCCGTTGTATAAAAATATTCAGCCAGAATTGAAAAAAACAAAAATTGCTTATTATGCAACTTGGGCCGGCTTTGGACTTATTACCAGCGCCATTCATTATCTTGATCATATGGTTTTTATGACCGGTTCAGATGACTTTACTGTCAATACTGACGGTATAGACTCAAAGCCTATCCCAAGCAAAAGAAAAGGATTCTTAGAACTTTCCGGAACCTTACAGATTTTGTTTAAAAATGGTAGTGTTGGAAATTTGGCATGTTTCATTAATGCCAATTTACCCATTCTGATCCAGTTTCATTGTGAAAAACTCAGATGTATTGCAAGAGAAACAGAAGCCAAAGCATGGATTTCAAGAGCTGGTGAGGATTGGAAGTGGAAGGAGATTGATGCGCAAATTCCATTTCAAAGCCAGCTTACAACCGGATTGGCGGAAGATATTTTATCTAGAGGCGAATGCGGCCTTGTCGGATATGAACAGTCGGCAAAAACACACTTACAACTGCTTGAACCGGTATTTAATTTTTTAAATAAAAATTCTTCAAAAAAATACGATTATTACCCGTTTACATAGCGCTAGAGCCTAGAATCTAGAAAACAGAATTTAATTCTACTTTCTACTTTCTACTTTCTACTTTCTGAAATTGTCTGAGAATATTCTCCTTGTCGGCGCCGGTTATATGGCCGCAGAATACGCCAAAGTTTTAAAGGTAATGAAAAAACCCTTTATTGTAATTGGCCGTGGCATAAAATCAGCCAAAAAATTTAAAGAAACAACCGGAATTAATGTTGTTTCCGGCGGTTTGAATAATTGGGTTAAAAAACAAAAAACAATTCCCAAAATCGCAATAGTGGCCGTTAACGTTGATCAATTGTCAAAAACGACAATGGAATTGCTAAGCCGTGGAGTGGAATTGATTTTAGTTGAAAAACCAGGAGGAATGACCGCCGAAGAAATAAAAACACTTTCAAACACCGCAAAAAGAAAAAAGTCGCACGTTTATGTCGCTTATAATAGAAGGTTCTACGCCTCAACCAAAAAGGCGATGGATATAATTAAGAAAGATGGCGGAGTCAAATCGTTTACTTTTGATTTTACTGAATTAAGCTATCAGATCAGCAAATTGAAACTCCCAACCGCCGTCAAGGAAAATTGGTTTTTGGCTAATTCATCCCACGTTGTTGACTTGGCGTTTTTTTTAGGCGGCAAGCCGTCAGATATGCGGTCTTATAAATCAGGAGGCCTAAGGTGGCATCCCAATGGCTCTATTTTTGTCGGAGCTGGAATATCTGAATCCGGCGCGCCATTTTCTTATTCTGCCAACTGGGCTTCACCCGGGCGTTGGGGTCTGGAAGTGTTTACTTCCAAGTCCCGCCTGATTTTTCGCCCGCTTGAAAAACTGCAGATACAAAAAATAGGCAGTTTTGCGGTTGAAGAGGTTTTGATAGACGATAAGCTTGATAAAGAATTCAAGCCGGGAGTTTATGAGCAAACGCGATCCTTTTTTTCAAATAGAAATAACTTAATTACCATTCAAAAACAAGCTGAGGCCTTAAAATTCTATAACCAAATTATTGATGGATCCGCGAAAACTTAAAGGACTCAATACGGAGAAAAATAATACTTTAGAATCGCCATTTCCATATTGGTGGGCTTTTGGCGAGCAAAATCAGCCGCAAAGAGAAAATCTATCCCAAAAAGCAGTTCTTTTTTTGGGCAATGACATGGCAACCTTTACCAAGGCTGGAACTGATGCCGATGCATATGTAAAAAAGTGCAACCAGTGTCTGGATTATATCAGGATGGAGTTTAAGGATTTTGAGCTTTATTATAAACCTCATCCGGCCGACAAAATTGAACGGGTCTCATTAAATCTGGATGGTTTTGAAATATTGGAAGACGGAATGAGCGCGGAATTGTATTTGTTTAAAAACTATGACCGGATAAGGTCAGTATTTTCTGTCGGTTCTGCCGCGTCATATAACGCTTACGCGATGGGCATGGATGCCCACGTTTTTTATAAGTGTTTTAGTAATATTTTTGATGGCGAGAAAATAAGACCGCTAGATGAATTTTATTATTCTATGCCGCTGTCGTTTTTTATCACCGATCTTGCGGAGAAACCGGTTAACAATAGCCGTTTACTAGAAAAAGATGGTGTAACGGAGACGTTTTTTAAAAGCATATTGGCTAGCAACACAAGCGATAATGTGTGGCTGGTTGTTTTTACCGTTGAATACGCAGTATTGCTTATCGCGTTGTCTAATCTGATAAGATCAATTGTGCCATCCAAGAAAGTCAGGCTTATAATTTCAAGCCATAGTTATTGGAAAACGTTGGGTTCTGATGATTTTAAAAATAATTTTGACGAAATAATTATGTGGCCGAGAATCTACTGTTCTCTTAGGCCTCTTAAGTTGTGGCAAGCCGTATTAACTGCGATAAAAGTCAAGAAATTTGATATTTCCAAGAATGATTTGTTTATTTCAATAACGCAGAATAGTTTTGTGGAAAATTGTCTAAATTCTTACAACAAAAACAGCCAAAGAATCGGCCTTATTTCCGATAAGGACTTTAATTTGTTTTATAATTCCGGAAACTCAGTTTATACGGAAAATAGCGACTTCAGATTTAGCAAGGCAAGCTGGTTTTTTAACAAAATACTCGAACCCTTGTTAGGATTAAACAGGTCGTTATTTATGTCTTACGGTAAAGACAAGGATTCTTTTATCAACAGATATCAAAAACCCGTAAATGAGATTTTTGATAAGGTGATTGTTATGAAGGCTGACACTATTTGACCCCTTTTTAACTTTTTGTTAAATTCATCTCCAGCCACTTAACATACAAAGGATAGGTTGTGCCAGACCAAACACTAGATAAGATAAGAAATGATTTGGACGACAGATCTCGCCTTTATAATACGCTAAGAAATGACCGTGGTTTTCATGAAAATATCAAAAGAGCTTATCTGCTTATGGACGAAACAATTAAGTCGGGCAATAAGTTTCTTATGTTTGGCAACGGGGGGTCAGCCGCTCAAGCTCAGCATTTTGCGGCAGAATTGGTTTGCCAGTTTGAAAAACGAAGAAAGGCAATACCGGCCATTGCTTTAACTACCGACTCCTCTATTTTGACCGCTCAAAGCAATGATTTCGGATTTCCTTCTGTTTTTGCAAGACAAATTGAAGCTTTGGCTGTGCGAGGAGATGTTGCCATAGGATTTACCACAAGCGATGTAAGCGATGTCTCGGATGATGATCACTCGTGGAACATAAGGAACGCTTTTGAGACAGCCATGACAAGGGGCGCAAAAAACATAGGATTTTTTAGTTCCAAGACAAAATACCTTCTTGGCGTGGTTGATGTTGCAATTATCGCGCCAAGCAGAAATACTGCTTTGATTCAGGAAGTTCATCAGCAAGCAATACATATTCTGTGCGGTTTAATAGAAGATGGCTTGTCTTAGAATCTCCTAACCCCAATCGGGGTTTTATGTTTACTATTTAGGCAATAATTTTATTATTTTTGAGGTGATCTAGGACAACTTTTGCTAAAATGTTTGATCTTAATTTTCGGTTGAATAATTCATATCCGTTTTCAGCCACCTGGCCTAGAAGCACCGGGTTGTTTTTGAGTTCTAAAATTTTATCGGCTAAATCTCGCGCATCCGTCAAATTACAATAAAATCCGGTCTCATTTTCTTTAAGCAATTCCATAATGCCGGGCGTTCTTCCGTGCAGAAACGGTATTTTCATTATTAAGCTTTCAAATGTTTTATGTTCAACGGAAAGCAGGGAGCGGAGTTCATCTGACAGCCATCCGATTTGAAGATGAGTTTCCTGCATTTTCTTTCTAAGATCGGCAATATCAAGACGTTCTTTTATCCATTCAAAATTTTTGCTGTCGAATGTTTTTAAAGCGCTTTCTACTTTTGGAGCCAGCAATCCGTCTCCCAGCAAGCGAAACTTTATATTTTCGTTAGACAGAATTTTTGCCGCTTCTACAAAATATTCTATTCCGCAATCAGGCAGCAATGCTCCTCTGAACAGAACGGTAAATTGGGGGAGTTTGGGTATAGAGGGGTCATAAAAAAAATCGTCTTCATTTACTCCGGTATGCGTCAGAAGCATTTTTCTTTTGGGTACTAAAAATTTTTTCGATATATAATCAATTGTGGCCTGGTTTTCAATAAGGTTTAAGGTGGCTGAATTGAACGCCAAAAAATCTACAAGCCAGCAGTAAATACCCATCGGGGAATACCAAGCTCCTTGTTTGCGAGAAACTATCTTGCCTTCATAGAAAGAAAGCAGAGAATTAAACACCACGGGTTTTCTGGTAATTAAGCGGGCAAAAGGCACTAATATGTGAGCCGAATAACCAACCCACAACAAATCGTAATCTTTAGCGACTCTCTTGTGTTGTTTGTATATGTTGCTGAATTTTTTCAGTCCTGGAGTGTGGTCTCTAATATCTATTATTTCTACGCCATTTTCCCTAAGCCCCTTTAGATATGAGCTATCTCTGGCTGGTATGTGCTTGGTTATGTTTAAGTAGCAAATCTTCATTTTTTAGAATCTAGAAGCTAGAATCTAGAAAGTAGAATCTGGAAAATTAGAATCAAGATTTATTCTATTTTCTACTTACTATTTTCTATTTTCTGAACTTATTAGATACCATTCCACTGTTTTCTTTAATCCGGTTTCAAGGCTTGTCTTAGCTTTAAATCCCAACTCCTTCTTGGCCTTTGCGGTGTTAAAAACTCGCCTTGGCTGGCCATCTGGTTTGTCTTTGTCCCAAATCAGCTTACCCTTAAAGCCGGTTAGGCCGGCAATTGTTGTTACGATTTTTTTGATCGGGATTTCTTTTCCCGGACCTAAATTTATAGGATCGGGGCTGTTGTATCTTTCGGTTGCGAGAATAACACTGTCAGCCGCGTCTTCAATATAGAAAAAATCTCTTGTCGGTTTGCCCGTTCCCCATATTTCTACAAATGGCTGATTATCCCGTTTGGCATCCGTAAATTTTTTTATGAGAGCGGGGATGACGTGTGATTTTAGCGGATCAAATTCGTCTCCGGGCCCGTACATATTGGCTAAAATCACGCAGACGCCGTTAAAATTATATTGTTTTTTGTATGCCTGTAGCTGTACGGTCAGCATTTTTTTAGCCAGGCCGTATGGAGCGTTTGTTTCTTCAGGATAACCGTTCCAAAAATATTCCTCACTTATCGGCATGGGAGCCGATTTTGGATATGAGCATATGCTTCCTATGGCTACAAATTTTTCAATACCCGCTTGTCTTGATACTTCGATCATATTCGTGTTCATAGTTATATTGTCATAAAACAACGTGGCCGGATTATTTATATTATAGCTTATGCTTCCTGCGTTAGCCGCCAAATGAATTACCACGTCTTGGCCCTTGACTGCTTTTTGGCAATTTTCAAATTTGCGAAGATCGCAATTTCTGGAACGTGGGATAGTGATGTTTTTTTCAGGTACTCCTTTTTTGATTAATTTTCTTACGACATGAGAACCCAAAAATCCCGCTCCGCCGGTAACGAGTATTTTTTTATTCCTTAAATTCAGATATTGTTTTTTTACCGAAGGTGTTCTGTTCATTAAGCAAGGATCTTTGTTATTATGCTTATCTCTTTGTCCGTCATTTCGGGATTGTTTCCTATATAAAAACCCTGTTTATGGACAAGATCAGCGTTTGGGTTTTTAAAACTTTTGTCGTGATTCGGCAGGTATTTTTTGAAAAACGGCTGTTTTGTAATATTGCCGGCTACGATAGGGCGGACTTCAATTTTGTTCTCGCACCTTTTCAACAGGTCATCCCTGATTTTTGTTGAACGGCAGACGATTGGTATCGCAAAGCTAGACAAGAAATCTATGTGATCGAATCTTATCGGATAATATCTTTTTTTGTTTTTATAAATTATGTCGGCTATTTTAAGGAAATTTTCGTTTCGTTTATTATTTGCTTGATCGATGTGTTTTAGTTGACTGTTTCCAATGAATGCGTTGATCTCTGTTGGCCTAAGATTGTAGCTTAGGTCGTAAAAGGTGTAACGGGCATAAAAATTATTTATATTGTGTGTTTTTCTAAATTTTTCCTGTTCGGTTTTATCTAAATTCCTGTCCCAACCGTGAGCCCGTACCATTTTAAGCATGGTGGCCAATTGTTTATTATCGGTACAAACGGCTCCACCTTCGATAGTTGACATATGGTGCCCTACAAAAAAAGAAAAAGTGCTTGCTAAGCCATAGTTGCCTAATTTTTTGCCATTATAAACAGTTCCTAATGATTCACAGTTGTCTTCCAATAAAATTATTTTTTTCTTTTCACATATTTTCTTTATTTTATCAATATCATCGCAAAGTCCCAAGAGGTTGGTTATGAAAAAAGTTTTTAAACCGGTATTTTCCAATATATTTCCCAGTTTTTTACTCGACACATTAAGCGTATCCAGTTCCACATCGATTGGAACCGGTTCCAGCCCAAGCTGAATGAGAGGCATTACATTTGTTGACCAAGTCAGAGCAGAAAAACCGGCCCGATCGCCTCTTTTTAGCCACCCAAGATTTAGGAGCGCCTGCGTTAAAGCCAAATTAGCGAAACTGCCGCTATTAAAAAAAACCGAGAATTTTCTACCCTGATGTCTGGCAAAATTTTCTTCAAATTTAAGACACTCTTGACCGAAGCTCAATTGTTTGGACGAGGAAATAAAACTCATTAATTGAGCTTTTGTCTCCTTCTCTTTATAAAAAGTTGATTTTATTAGTTTTATGATTGCCATTATTTAAAACCAGCCGTTTTTAGCATCTTCTTGACGTGGGGATGCCAGTTGGTGTTTATTTTATCAAACCAAGCGAGTTGCGAATGCTGCCGCTTGTCAAAATGTTTAAACTCCTCCTCTTTAGTTTTAACCAGAAAAACAATGATCAGATCGTGGTAAAAGCGCTTATCGTGCATAAGAAACAAATCTTCAACCCCGATAAGTTTAAAGCTTAAGCGGTCCGATTTAACCCCCAACTCTTCTCTAAATTTTCTTTTGACGGCTTGTTCTTTGGTTTCTCCTTTTAACACTCTTCCGCCTATGAACAACCAAAGATTTTTGGCTGGAGGAATTATTCTCTTGCCCAGCAAAAACCTTTTTCCATTAACAATAACTAAATCCACACAAACACGGGGGGAATATTTTAATAAAGATTTATATATCTTTTCAGGGATGTAATTATTTGTTGCCGCCATTTTTTATTTTTTAAGGTTATTAATATCGTCCCAAACCATTATTTTTACAAGGTCTTTGAATTTAGTTTTGGGTTTCCATTTTAACACTCTCCTTGCCTTTTTTGTATCAGCGATAAGGATATTAACTTCAGCCGGCCGGTAATATTGAGGATCAATTTCCACATATTTTTTCCAATTACCGAGGCCCGCTTCTTTGAAGGACAATTCTACGAATTCTTTTACGGTGTGAGTTTCGCCGGTGCCAATGACATAATCATCCGGTTTTGGCTGTTGCAGCATCAGCCACATTGCCTCGCAAAATTCCGGAGCGTAACCCCAATCTCTTTTGGCGTCCAGGTTGCCTAAGTATAATTTTTTGTCCAAACCGGCTTTTATTCTGGCGATGCCTCTGGTTATTTTTCTTGTTACGAATGTTTCTCCCCGGCGAGGACTTTCGTGGTTAAAAAGTATTCCATTTACCGCAAACAAACCGTATGCGTCTCTGTAAAGTTTTGTCATGTTGCAGGCAAATACTTTTGCGGCGCCGTATGGGCTTTGAGGGATAAACGGCGTATTCTCATTTTGGGGCGGCTTGGACACGCCGAACATTTCAGACGATGATGCTTGATAAAATTTAACTTTTCTTCCCGTTTCTAATTGAAAATCCCTAATCGCTTCAAGAATTCTCAAGGCGCCGTTGCCGGTAATATCCATTGTGTATTCGGGAATCTCAAACGAAACCTTGACATGGCTCTGTGCGGCTAGGTTGTATATTTCGTGTGGCTTGACCTTGTAAATTATTTTTCTGATAGTGCCGGCATCAGCCAAGTCGCCATAATACATAAAGAACTTCCTTCCTTTTTTATGAATTTCTTGAAACAAATGATTAACTCTGGCTGTGTTGAAGGTGGATGCTCTCCTTATCATTCCATGAACAAAATACCCCTTTTTTAAAAGTAATTCCGTAAGATATGACCCATCCTGGCCCGTAACACCAAAAATTAAAGCCACTCTCTTTTTCATAGGCAACCTCAATAAGATAATCAATTTTCTAGCTTTTGGCAATACGGTGTGGTTTAATTAAAGTACGATGAATTTTGTAAAAAAATTCAACTATTTTTATCAGAATGGGTTTGCCAGAAAAGTGGCCACCCTTCAGGCGGGAAGTTTTAGTGGAGTTATTGTTCAGGCTGTTATCGGCATAGTTATCGCCCGACTGCTTCAGCCGGAACTTTTTGGTATTTATGCCCTTGCTATCGGCATGGCCGGTATGACCAGTTTGGTGTTGGGCATGGGTATTCAAGAAGCCGTATCTAGTTTACTGGGAAGGGCTTACGCCAGAAAAGATGATGTTGAGGTCAAAAATATTTTGAGTTTTATGCTTAAGATAACTTTTATTGCCGCGCTTGTTGTTATTTTGATCTCCGCGTTCTTGCCGAATATGGCGGATAGATTATACGGCGATTCTGTTATAGGTGTTTATGCCGCTATTGTGGTTATTGCGTCCGTCTTTTCATCGCTCATGTTCACTCTTGCGTATTCTTCTTTTCAGGTTACAGGAAGGGTTAAGTCGCTGGGCCTGCTTATTTTATCCGATCAGTCGTTGAGATATGTATTGTCTCTGGTCTTTATTCTTATTGGATTTGGGGTAATGGGTGCTGTTAGCGGTCAATTGGCCGGGGCAATGATTCTTTTCGTTGTATCCGCCATGTTGTTTAATAATATTTCAAAAAGTGAACCGATTTTTCCAAAGTTGTGGCACCTTTTAAATTCTGTGGCCGGGGCTGATCTTAAAAAATATTTCGGCTTTACTTTTTGGGTGGCGCTGGATAGGAATATGGGCAATGTTTATATGGCCTTGCCCGTCATTCTTACGGGTGTTTATGTTACGGCTTCAGAGGTGTCATTTTTTAAACTTGCCTTTGGCTATACAAATCTTGTATTGAGTTTGCTCGGGCCTATTTCGGTTTTGCTTAATGTTGAATTTCCTAAAATTAAGATTGAGGACAGGGGGCAGTTGTATGACAATTTCAAGAAGGTCTCCCTTTATTCTTTAGGATTGTCGGTTTTGTTGACTGTCGGCGCGGCGGTTGTCTCGCCGATCGCGTTTAAAATCCTTTACGGCGAAAGTTATTTGCCAAGCATTAAATATGTTTTCGGACTTATTTTATATGGTGCTTTGTTCGGTATCGGGGTCGGACTTGGGCCGATGTGGCGGGCGATAAATAAGGTCAAGGTTTCAATATTGATAAATTCAGTTATTCTTGGCGCAGGTATTCCTTTGGGGCTGTGGCTTATCAAAACCTATGGCTTGTTTGGCTCAGTAATTATGGTTACCACGTGGTTTGCGCTAAGCCACTTTATCTCGTTTTTTTATTTAGTAAAAAAACTAAAGAAATAGGATTTTGTTTGTGTGATCGGATAAAATAAAAAATTGCCTGACTGCAATAGGCATATCAGGCAAAAATGTTGACCACCATACAACTAATTGAGATAAAATCACTAGTGCGTGAAATGAAAATCACCAGGATCATGCTCCGTCAGGGGCTGGTTACTCACTTGAAGAATTTCAACCTTAACCTTAAAAGTCTTAGCCATTTGCTTTGCTAGCCGGTTGATTCTAGGATGGTCATCCGGCACTAATCCGACGACTTCAAAAACCCAATTTTTATTATTGCCGAAATTTATTGTCCCCAAGAATCTTCGTTTTAATGTTCTCTTAGAACACCCAATTAAGGCCAGAAGAGGATTATAAGAATCATTTGGTTCCGGTATCATAGATGCGAGAACACCGATTGAATCCCAATTACCTATTTGATCGAAATCAATGTAGCAAGAATTACCTGCCGCGAAACCAAAACCGTTTCGAACTAAAAATCTTGCTGTTTGTACAGCGAGAGTTTCTCTGATCATCCTCCCCCCTCTTTTTGTCAAGGAATAATCTGGGCTAGCTCCCTTTTGAGGTAGGCCAGACTATTAAAATATAAGATAGCACGCGTGTTGATATTTGTCAACTTTTACGTTTTTGGGGAGGGATGAGTATTTAAACTAAACCTTGGCGAACCTTTTTCCGGCAAGAAATTCTTTGATAATTACGCGGAGTATTTCCATGCCAGATTTGAAAGGACTCATTTTGCGTTTGCCGCCGATTCTGGCCGGCTCATCAACTCCTATTTCGGCGACCTTGAGACCGGCTTTTGCAAATTGAATTGCCTGCTGGGCTGTCCAAGCCCATGCAGGAGTGTTCATTCCGATGCTGTTATAAGCTGAACGCCTATAGGCCCTGAATCCCACCAGAACATCAGTATAACGGGCATGGAACAAAATATTGATTAATTTTGTGAAGAACCAATTACCAAGACGAGTTATTGCGTCATCGTCGTAACTTTTGGCGCCGTCTTTGTAACGTGAAGCAACAACTAAATCATACCCTTCATTTATTTTGGCAATTAAATCAGGAACCCTTTCCGGTATAGAACTGCCGTCGGGGCATAATTCTACTATTATGTCAGAGTCAGTCATGGCTATTACTTCCATGACCGCATTGCCATAACCTCTGCTTTGTTGGTGGTATACGCGATAGCCATTTTCTTTGCAGTATTCTACTGTTCCATCAGTAGAATTTCGATCGGCAACAATAATCTCGTTGATAATATTCTTATCCAAACGAGGGAGTGTCCATCGAAGTCCTTCAACTTCATTAATTGTGGGAGCGATTAAAACTACTTTCATGATTTTATAACTATACACTGACTGGTTGAAAGTTCAATAACTGATTCGTCTTTATCTTTAAAAAATTCGTCAAAGGCCTTTTTAACTCCAGCCAGATTGGAATAATCATGCGAAATCATTATACCCCTTTTTACCATTCTGGGATAGAAGAATTTTAAGCATTCCAGGGTGCTTTGGTGCAGATCAACGTCAAAGTGAACAAACGAAAACGTCCTATCTTCTATCGGTTTTGCGGTTTCCGGGAATGTGCCAAGGTAAAAATTGATATTTTGGTAGTTGGCCAGGTATTTTTTTACGGAGGCGAGATCTATGGCCAGCATATGTTCATGCCAAGTACTGTTATCCATAGATGTTGGTTTGGGCAATCCCTCGAATGTATCAAAAAGATGAAGCGCTTTGTTCGGACTAACCTCGCGAATTAATCTAGCCGATCTGCCTGCATAAACGCCGACTTCGGCAAGGTCGCCGGGCAGTTTTTTGGTTGCAAAAACTGAAAAATATAACTGGATCATTTCAGCCGGCCACATCAGCGAATTTCCGTCTCTTTGTATTCTTTGGACCAAATCGACGGCTTCTTTGTCTTTGTTTATCTTCAGCAGTTGAAATTGTCCAAACTTAACTGGCCAGCTAAGAAGACGAGTTACTATTTGTAGAATCGGATTTTCACTTACACCGATTCTGTGGATGATTTTTTTGGCCTTATTCATTTTGTGGAGTTTGAATCAGTATATACCAAAAATTTAATAACATACAATACGGGTTGCTAGTTTTAGCTGTTTAAATTATCATAATCTGATATGAACATGCGCTCTGTTTCTAAAAATAAGAAAAAACCAGCTCTCGATTTTAAAAAAACAGAATCGAAAAAGTTATCGTTAGCTACAAAACTTATTCTTTACAGGAAGATGTTTTTGTCCAGAAAGGCTGAAGAAAAAATTCAGGAAGAATATAAGAATGATGAAATGAAAACCCCCATGCATATGTCTATGGGCGAGGAGGCAATTGCTGCTGGAGTTTGTACGGCTTTAGGCCAGAGGGCGCAGATTTTTAGCACCTACAGGACTCATGCTGTTTATTTATCATCTACGGAGGATATTAAAGGTTTTTTTGCTGAATTATACGGCAAGGATTCCGGATCTGGAGGAGGAAAAGGCGGTTCAATGCATTTAGCTGATCCTGATAAGGGGGTCATGTTCAGTTCGGCGGTGGTCGGTACAAATATTCCTTCCGCTCTCGGAGCTGCTTTTGCGAACCGTCATTTTAAAAACAAAAAAATAGCGGTTGCTTTTTTTGGAGACGGAGCGGTTGATGAAGGCGTTTTTTGGGAAAGTATTAATATGGCTTCGCTCTGGAAGTTGCCGGTCCTGTTCGTATATGAGGACAACGGTTTTGCCATACATACGCCGGCATCTTTGAGGCATAGCTATAAAAATATTGCGCAAGTCGTCAAAAGTTTTGGATATCAGGTTGTTGAATATAGCGGCGCCGATGTTGAAGAAATTTTTCAGCTGGTGAGATCATCCTTAAAACGCCTTGATAACGGACCAATTTTTTTAGCTTTGAAATATTATCGCTATCTTGAGCATGTCGGCACAGAGGAAGATTTCAGCGCCGGTTATCGTGATAAAAATGAGTTTTTAAAATGGCACCGGAAGGATCCGGTAAAAATGCAAAGAGATAAGTTGGTAAAATTGGGGTTGGTAAGCAGAATATTAAAATTAGAACAAGAAATATTGGATAAAATAAACAAAGCCGTTTCTCAAGCCAAAACTGATACACTCCCGAATCCTAAACGGCTTTATTTTGGAGTTTATGAAAATGAAAAGGAAAAATAAAAGAAAAATAAGTTATCAGCAGGCCATCAACGAAGCTCTTCATCAGGAAATGGAAAGGGATGCCAGGGTTTTTATCTATGGATTAGACGTGGCTGACCACAAATCAATTTTCGGTTCAACGGCCGGATTGGCAAAAAGATTTGGGGGTTCACGATGTTTCAGCACCCCTTTGTCTGAAGACGCTTTAATGGGTTTTGGAATAGGAGCGGCTTTAAACGGCCTTCGTCCGGTGAATGTCCATATTAGGGTAGAGTTTTTATTACTTGCCATGAACCAGTTGGTTAACATTGCTTCTTCTTTAAGGTATGGCAGTAATGGCAAAATTTCCGTACCGCTGGTAGTACGAGCGGTTATAGGCCGCGGTTGGGGCCAAGGTTACCAGCATAGTAAAAGTTTGCAATCGCTTTTTGCCCATATTCCTGGATTAAAAGTAATAATGCCCACAACACCCTATGATGCAAAAGGATTAATAATTTCTGCCATAAGAGACAACAATCCTGTTATATGTTTGGAAAACAGGTGGCTGTATTGGATTGAAGACCATGTTCCCAAAAATCTTTATACTGTACCAATAGGGAAAGGCCGTGTTCTTAAAAGAGGCGCAGATATAACCGTTGTAGCAACTTCTTGGATGAACGTGGAGGCTTATGACGCCGCCACTGTTTTGGCCAAAAAGGGGGTTAATATAGAGATCATAGACCCCAGAACGATCTACCCGTTAGATGAGCAGTTAATTGTTAAGTCAGTAAATAAAACAGGCCATTGTATCGTAGCTGATTACGACTGGCTTAATTGCGGTTTTAGCGCCGAAGTTGCTTCCCGTGTTTCTGAAAAATGTTTTGGGAAATTAAAGTCGCCTGTGACGAGAATAGGTTTTGCGCCAACGCCGTGTCCTACAACTAGGCCGTTGGAAAACTTGTTTTACCCTAACGCGACTGACATTATTCGCGCAGTAGAAACCAAACTGGGCTTAAATAGGGCAGATCTAAGCAAAGAAAAGTTTCATACCTGGGAAAACAAATTTAAGGGGCCGTTTTAAAATGACAGACAGAAAACACAAATTACTGATTTTGTCCGTCGTGTTGATAATGGTTATTTATTTTTACCTTGGCCAGCCCAAACTTGCCGATGATGGTTTTCACTACGAAGGTTTTACTGAAAGTTTAGCTAGGGGCGTAGTTGATTTTAAGTCGTTTTACGGATTTCAGGGGCTTTCAATCATATCGGTTCCAATTTTTTGGATTACAGGGAGCAATTTGGCGATTGTTTATACTTCAATGGTTTTAGTGCTTTTATCATTACCACTGGTTTACCTGACTGCGAGAGATATTTTTAACAGCAACAAGGCGGGCGTTTACGGTCTGATCATATTTTTATTAACCCCATATCCGTATACGACCCTAATGAGAGGTTTCCAGGAAGCGGCTCTTTTGTTTTTTATACTCCTTATTATTTATGGGAGTATTAATAAACGATCTTGGACACCTCTGGCTTGGGTATTTGGCGGAATCGTGAAGCCGTTTGCTTTGACCCTTGCGCCTTTATTTGCGCGTGAAATTTGGAGGAAAAAAACTTTTATTTTCCTTGCCGTCGGTTTGTCTATCGGCTTTTTGTATCTTGCCACTAGTTATATTCAAGTCGGCCATCCCATTAACAATGCGGCCATTAATTCATATCAAGGGCCGTTTGACACAGGCAATCCGCCCCCGCTGGTTGAAAGTTTTGTTATCAGCATTAAAGGACCATTAAGAATTGCGGCAAATCTATTTTTAGCTTACAGAAAAATTATGGTTTCACCGTTTTTAATTATGGTCGGGCTTTGGATGCTGTGGCGGGACAGAACTTTCAAATACAGAGAAGTTTTTATCTATTCCATTTTTCTTAATTTTTTGCTTTTAAGTTTTATGGCCTTTTCTTTTTCTAAATACTTATTGCCGGCAACAACCCTGATATCTCTGGCCGCCATACCTTTTATAATGAAGCATAAATGGGCAATGTTTGTATTTCTTGCCGACTCAATTACAGTTTTCCTGCCCATATGGAATTTTTTCGGCAATAATTATTGGTCGAATGTGTGGATTTATATGACCCCCTTTTATTTGGGAATAGCCGTGTTTGTATATGAGCAATTATTCACGAAGCATAATTTTAATCCCAACTCTTAACGAGAGGGAAAATCTTGAAAAGTTAATTCCGGCGCTTTTTGGTTTGATGCCGGATATTTCGGTTCTGGTCGTTGACGATAATTCAAGCGACGGCACTCAAGAACTGGTTGAAAAATTAAAACACAATTATGGCAACCTTTTTATTCTTACGCGAACATCAAATTACGGTTATGGACGTTCAAGCATAGACGGGTTTAGGTGGACGCTTGAAAGAGATTATGATTTTCTTGTGACCATGGATGCCGATTTTTCTCATGATTTTAATGTTGTGCCTGCTCTGCTAAAAAATCTGGAGAACTACAGCGTTTCTATCGGATCCCGTTATGTTCAGGGCGGGGGAGTTAAGAATTGGAGTTTTGTCAGACAAATATTGAGCAAGTTTGCCAATCTTTATGTTAAAATGATCTTAAGGCTTCCCATTATGGACGCCACGACTGGTTTTAACGCTTATCGAGCGGATGTTTTGAGGAAAATAGATCTGAATTATATAAACTCAGACGGCTACGCGTTTTTAGTGGAACTGAAATACCGGCTTTTCCGGGCCGGTTGCGACGCTATCGAGTATCCCATATTGTTCAGTGAGCGTAGAGAAGGCCAGTCAAAAATGTCGTCCAAAATAATTTGGGAAGCGATCTGGCTGCCGTGGCGATTACGACTTAGTCGTTAATACTGATTTTTATCTCCCGGCTTGTTTAAGGGCAATTCGAACGGTTTTCAAGATTACCCCGAGATCTAATAGAAGTGAGCGGTTTTTTATGTAGTAAAGATCATATTTTAATTTTTCAGCGGCATCTTTTATAGAGGAGCCGTAGTGGAAATTGATTTGTGCCCAGCCTGTGAGGCCCGGTTTGGTCAGATATCTTTCTTCGTAAAACGGTACGTTCTTTTGCAGTGTGTCGTGAAATTCTGGTCTCTCCGCCCTGGGGCCGACAAAAGACATTTCACCTTTCAGTATATTCCAAATCTGCGGAAGCTCGTCTAGGCGAGTTTTTCTTAAGAAGTTGCCGGCTTTTGTTATCCGAGGGTCGTTCTCGGTGGTCCATACGGCGCCCGTATTTTCCTCTGCATTCTTTCGCATTGTTCTGAACTTAATTATTTCAAAAACCTTTCCCGCCTGGCCCACCCTTTTTTGTTTATAAAATATCGGACCCGAACTCGTCTTAACCGCCAGCACAATGAAGGGATACAGAACAAGGGAAACGATTCCAATAATGACGGCAAAAAAGGTATCAAACACTCTTTTTATTATCTCATATCCCCGCTTCTTTCCTTCGCTGAGATTTTCCAGAAACCAGATCTGGTTTATGGCTCCCAGCGGCACTTTGCCGGTCAGCCGTTCATAAAACGATGCTAGGTTGAAGAATGATATCTTCTGTCCGATAGATTTATAAAAAATATTTATTATTTCTGGTGTTTGATATGCGTCGGGGCTGATCACCACCGCATCTATTCCCTCGCTATTTATTGTTTTCTCAAGATTGTGCAGTCCTTGGATAATACCGAATTTTGTAAATTCGTCTTCAGCCCCAGCCGGTTTTTCCGGCGCCAGATCGACTACACACCTAAGCTCATATCCCAGTTGCGGATTTTCTTTTATAAATCCGGCCAGTTCCAGTGTCTGCTGATTCAAGCCGACTATTAGCGCCGATTTCTTGAATTTTTTCTCGAATACTCTGTTAAAGCCGAATCTTACGCTGAACCCAAGTCCTGTGAAAATTGCCGCGAAGATGGCCAGATTGGTTTTCGGAGTGATGCTAAAGACCGGAATCAGGTAAAAGAATGCTATTGATATTACCAACGAAACCATGATCGCCTGGAGAAGCGAGGAGTAGAAATGGATATTGTTTCTCAGCGTTGCCGGCTCATACAAATTGGCAATATAAAAAACAATAAGCCAAACGACGAAAATTAGCGAAAAAGGCGCAAGGTGGAATTCAAGTTTTTCGGAAAATGTTTGTCCGTATCTTAGATACAGAGTCAGCAAAAGAGAGCAGAAAAGGATGGCGAGGTCGGATGTGAATAAGAGAAACTTCTTCATTAGATTAACCTAAACTCTATCAAAAAATTGAAAAAAGTAAAGATCTCTTGTCGAAGTATTTGTGCGTGGTATTATTCTGTTTAAACCGAAAAAGTCGAAGTAGGTTTTAATGGCAGAGAAGGCTAGTAGCTTGAAAATCGGAATAATTGGCTTAGGGATGGTCGGTGAGCCGATACGGAGATGGTTTGAGGAAAAAAGAGGATTTAAGCGCGGAGTCGATCTTTTCTGTTATGACGCTGATCCGACCAAGGGCTATTTTGACGACTACAACTTGGCTGATATTGTGTTTGTTTCTGTTCCGACTCCGCCCAATCCTGATGGCAGCTGCAATATATCCATAGTTGAAAACGTAGTCGCCGGCATAAAGGGGGAGAAAATAATTGTCATCAAATCAACTGTGCCACCAGGGACCACCGAGAGGTTTCAAGGTAAATTTCCTCAGCACAAGTTCTTGTTTAATCCGGAATTTCTTACCGAATCACAAGCATGGGAGGATTTTCTAAAGCCGGTTCGACAGATTGTGGCTTACACCGAACAAAGCAAAGATGTTGCTTTGGCGGTGTTAAATTTGCTGCCGATTTCGTACTATCAAAGTCCGTGGTTAGCTTCCACATATCTGATCAGAGGGCACACTGCGACGGAAGCGGAAGTGATTAAATACGCCTCGAATGTATTTGGCGCGGTTAAGGTTAGTTTCGGAAACATGGTCTATGATGTGTGCGGCATCGTCAGAACATCTAGCGGTTTGGAAGTAAATTATGAAAATATCAGAGACGCTCTTGGTGCCGATCCCAGAATCGGCCCGGCGTGGCTGGATGTTAATCATGGGTCATATCGGGGATTCGGCGGTTACTGTTTCCCTAAAGACCTAAGAGCATTTACTGAATTTTGCAGGAGCTTGATTAAACCCTTAAAGGCGTCTGAAAACAAAAGATTATCGGGGGTGCTTCAATTTCTTGAATCAGTTTGGGACTATAACAACAGACTTCTCGGAACGCAGAATTTAACAGTAGAAGATGTTTCTAAACACGACAAGGAAATCATATTAAAAAAGAAAAAGAACACAGAGTAACCCCGCTTTAGCGGGGTTTTTGGTTGCCAAATTTAATTTTTTGACGGGTAATTACGCAATTTCGAGGATTGAAAGCGATCAAAATTAGTCAATTGCAAAATTCTGCTATAATAATTGAGTGAAGAATATCGTTAAAGTAAGATTGTCGGTAATATTATTTGCGGTATTAATTGTGCCGTTTTTTATGTTTTCCATTGCGTCGGCTGATGTACTGGGGCAGAATGTCAGATTTAACACCAACAGCACCTTCGACAAACTCGGACGGACATCTGCGACCGCCACACTGCGCCATATCGGCGAGAACGCCTATTTTTATGTGGACGATAGTTATTGGGACGATTTAGATGCCATCAAAAGACAAAATCTTCTGTCGGAGATAACCCAGCTGGCTCAAGAATTTGACATTACAATATATCCGCTAGAAACCTCATTCTGGGGGCATGAGGCCAAACCGGGTATTGATGGCGACAACAGAATAACCATACTTTTGGAACAGCTAAAATCGGGGAATGGCGGATATTTCAGCACCTCCAACGGTTATCCGAAAACATCGACTTCCGAATCAAATGAAAGAGAAATGGTGGTCGTGAACGCTGAGTCGGTTGCCGGTATTTATGCCAAAACATTTTTGGCTCACGAATTCGAGCATTTGATATCTTTCAACCAGAAAGAGCTGGCAGATAATGCCAGCGAAGAGGTGTGGCTGAATGAATTGCGGGCGGAGTACACTACGACCTTGGTTGGATATAACAACTCTTTTGCCGGTTCTAACCTGGAAAGAAGGGCAAACACTTTTTTCAACAATCCATCCGATAGTTTGACCGAGTGGCCGAATGTATCGTTGGATTATTCTTTGGTTGCGCTTTTTGCCGAGTACATAGCAGAAGAATATGGCCAGGATCTACTTAAAGAATCGCTTCAATTGGGTCTTGCAGGAATTTCTTCGATTGATGCGGCGCTTGCGGCTCGCGGTAATCCGGACAGGTTTCCGAATCTATTTTCTAATTGGCTCATTGCCAGCTATGTAAATAATGAATCCTTGGAATCCAAATTCGGTTATGCGAGGGCGGAACTTAAGAATCTCAAAGCAGTACCGCAGAGGATAACCGTACTGTCGTTTTCGGATTCCAGTGTTTTTGATTATTTATTAAAACCTTGGCAGCCATATGGCCACAAAATTTATGCCAACGGTTTAGCAAACGATAAGGTGATCAAACTGTTTCCGGAACCTGGTCTCAAGTTTGTTTACGCCGACAATTTAGGTCGTTCCGCAATTTTAGAAGGGGATTTTTACGTTACCAATCCCGGTGGTTTGGATTATTTCTTTATATTTCCTGTTAATTCTTATAAAACAGAGGGTTTTGGTTTGGTGGAGAGCGAGTCTGGCGGGCGTCTTACCGTTTCTTTTATGGATAAACCGTTGGGTGTTGATTTTGGTTCAATAATCAAAGACGGAGCGCTGATTAAAAAAGCAACCGAAAATGAAACATATGTCATCGAGGGAAAATATAAGCGATATTTAAGGCCGGAAATAATCGCTCTTTATGGTCACTTGAATGCCGTCAAAGCGATAGAAGTTGATGAGACGACCTTTCATTCTTATACAACCGCAAACTACGTTAGATATGTAAACGACGAGAGGGTCTATGCCGTCTGGCCTGATGGTACGAAGCACTGGCTCAACATTACGCCCCAGCAATGGGAGGCCTCCGGCCGCGACTGGGGAGCGATATTTATTATTAACGATCTGGAACTTAATACCTACAAAATCGGAGCCGATATAACGAGATAATATTGATTTATAAACCTTGCGTACGCATTATTTATAAATCAATAACACACTTGAAGTTTTACGAGGACTTAGAAAAAGAGCGAGCGAGAGTGCTGAAAAGCATTGAGCGTTTCGGTTGGACATCCGATCATAATTTAGATTGGTGGGCTTGCAGTATAATATCTTCCGACGGAATACCTATTTTTGTTGAATTCGAGGACGGATCAGGACTGTTAACTCATCGTTATTCGGAAGAATGGCGAATTTGGTCTGATCCACTTTGCGATAAAAATGATTCCGTGGCGAAGGTAGAAGAATTTGCATTAGAAATATTTAAAAATAATAGCGTCAAGAATATCTGGTGTGATGATGTCTCAGATAAAATCTATCTGGGGCTTAAAAGCCGATTGTCTTTGAAAGATTTTGCGTTTTCACCTCTTAATCCTACAATTAAGCCAGAGATTAAAGAGAATTATTTACCCTACTATCATCTTTTCTGGCCAGTTTTAGAAATGGCAAAATATGACCCTTCTTTGCGTGGCGGGCATTTTAAAGAAATAAGAAATGCTCGGAACAAATTTTATAAAGAGCGCAAGGTGAAGGTTTTAAAAACCTCCGAATTAAGCCGAGAAGATTTATTAAAGATAATTGACGATTGGACTAGTGAGGTGACGAGAAAACAAAAAGAAGATGTGTATGATTTGAAATATCGCTTGATAATAAAAAATAATTTCAGAGGATTCTCGACGGCTAGGGTTATGGTCGTTGACGGCCGGCCGGTTGGACTTAATGCTGGTTATGATGTTCCTAATCATCCCGGAAGATTCGCCGGAGTTATTGGCCTCCATGATTATTCCGTCAAAGATTTGGGGGCGGTTTTATATTTGGAAGATTTGGATTGGATTAAAAATACCGGCTATAAAGAATTAGATATGCAGGGAACAGAATATGAGTGGGAATTGAAAGTCAAAACTCAATTCGGAGCAGCAATAGAAAGAAAAACAGACACGTTTTCGATTCAAAAACAAGGGTCTTGATTTGTTGTATTTTTATGTTATCCTTTTTGAGCTTCTTTAAAAAACCCAAAAGGCGGGTATGGCTAAAAGACAAGAGCCCCTGTTTCCTCACGAGGACGTGTATGTAAGATTAATGTCGTCAAGAATTCATGGCATAGGATGTTTTGCTATTCGTGATATCCCGGCAGGGACCAACCCATTTGAACATTCCAGTGGCAAGATGATTTGGATAGGCAGGAATTTTATCGAAGGGCGTACCCTAGAGTTAAAACTTCCTCGAGAGTTGAAAAAACTCTACAGGGATTTTTGTGTCAGGAGAGGCGATAACTATGGCTGTCCGGAGAATTTTAATCAACTCGATGTCAGCTGGTATCTGAATCATTCAAAGAAGCCGAATATGGTTTGTAAGGTCGAAAGAGGAGTGTATAATTTTATGCCGCAAGAGACGTAAGAAAAGGAGAAGAACTTACTCTTGATTATAGGACATACAACGATTGAGCGCACAGCGCTTTTTTTGTTGTCTCAAAATTCCTTGTACGAGGAATTTTGAGACAACATTCTTTCGTAATTTGTCAATTTGATTTTTATTTTTGACTACTTCAAGATGGGCGGGAAATGAACGCCCCCATCTATCTAATAGAATCTAAAACTCGTCAAGACTTGGCCGCCACCTTTATGCGGTTTCAGGAGTATTATGAGTCCCCGGAGTTCAAAGGAAAGGTTTTTAGTGTTGATGACTTTGCCCACTGGTACGCTCGGAAATTTGGATCTTTTTCTTATTCAAGGGATTGGTATGGTTTTAATATTCCGGGGACGGTCTTGGCTCCTTTCAAGAACGGGGACTTTAATCCTCTGACGCCCCGTGAGCAGCAACTTATTGATTTCTGTGGAAGCGTTGGCGAGAATTCGTATATAATCGGAGTGACACCCTCGGCTGAATATTTTAAAGAAACCGTTCAGCATGAATTTATTCACGGCGCTTTTTATATTAATTCGGAATACAGAAAGGAAATAATTGGCTGTGTCAGGGATTTTAATATCGAGCCGGTTTATAAGGGTTTGATGAAAATGGGTTATTGTGATGATGTTCTGATTGATGAGACAAATGCCTATGTGCTAGTCGAACCAGACACTATCCAAGAATACTCATCTCTTAGAAATACTAAAAAACTGCGTGAGCAGTTGGATAAAATTTTCGAGAAATTTTTCGGTTTTTCTGTTCTCAAAACGGAAGTATCGGCTTTGCTGGCACGAACGAAACGCGTGCTTATTTAGGAGATAGGAATTAGAAGATAGGCGGTAGGTAAATCCATACAACCTAACCCCTACAAGCTATTTTCTGTCCGAGTCGGCCATTGTACTTGTTCTAAATAACCCCACGAATGTAAGCGATCGCTGTCTTCTGACCATGTTGCACCGATATCGGTGCGGTAAAATATGTTTTGAAGGATTATATTGTCAATTCGGCCGTAGGCCTGTTTTCTGGCTTCTTCCATGGTTGTTCCCGATCCGGTTATAACTAAATCATAGCCCTCGTCTCCGGCTAAACGCCAGTCGCCGTCCACCAATTTTACGTCGCCTAAATGTACGCCGTCTAAATTTGGTTTTTTGAAAAGAATTGAAAGGTCTTTGTAGATACCAACCTTGCTTTTATCGTAGAATGGAAATGGCGGAGTTGCGCAAACTACGCCTATTTGAAACCCTCTCTTGGCTTTTAGGTCATAGGGCTTATGATTGGCTATTGCGAAGAAAAATTCTCCAATTGGACTGGTTATGCCCTCAAGCTGGATCGAGATAAAAGGGTATCCGAACCGACAAGTAAATTCTAATGGATAAATACCCCGGCCATTAGCTATGCAGTTGATGTCAATGAAGCCGACATAACCGGCCTTTTGCAGATCCCCACGCATCTTTTCTAGGGTTATATTAAAAAAATAATTGGGCTCACAAAAGAAAATAGATGTTCCCATTTCTCCGGTCAGAGGCCCCAGTTCTCCCGGGAACAAGCGTTTGTGTTCAAAACCAATGGTAATCGGATAAATAAAATCAACGCCGTTAAAAAACGCCGAAACCCCAATTTCAACCCCAGAAGCCAATTTTTGCAATTGAAATCTTTTGAACTTTTTTTGAAGTAAAATCTTGTTGTGATTGATAATTTCGTAAAGGTCGCGGCCGTCTTCTTCTTTGCCCAAAAACAACAGATCTTTTACATCGGAAGTGACTAATCCGGAAGGTTTGAAAACGTATCGTCCTGGATTTTCGCGGATGAATTCCAGGGCGGTGTCATAATTGTCAAAATCCCAATGGGACAAAGTTAGCATGCCGACTCTTTTCATTTCTGACTGGCCGAACTCTCGATCTTCTTCTAATCTATCGGTGTAGGCGGTCCCTCCTATAACTGCTTTGCCTTTTTTTCTTAACTCATCGGCCAGATTGCCAAACCCGGTATCGTCAAAAATTATCACATCGGCCCAATCGACATAATCTTTCCAGTTTTTAATTTTTTCAAAAAAACCATCGTAAAGATCATCACCATATTTGGGGTTAAGATAGTATTTTACTTCGTGACCTTCTTTTTTTAATTGCCAAGCCACATCGCCCGCGTATCCTAAACTTATAAATAAAAATTTATAAACCGGCCCCACTTGAGTCCGCAAGAAATTTTCTTCGTGATGTCCGTTTTCGTTACTATTTTTTCCGTTTCCGTTTGCCATAAATATTCAACTTTAATTCTCTTATGATTTAAATCTACACTTACAAAAAATTCTTGTACAGAAATTTTGTGTATAACTCGCCGATCAATAACTTGAAATTAACAATACGTTGATTTACAATACTTGCGTACGCACATATTATAAATCAACGACATAAAATGAGCGCCAAAAACGAATTCATAATCAAATTTATAAAAACGATCATAGCGACCGGAAAAGATATGTACTTTATTTGGCAATCGCAGCCCTTATACTATAAAGGCGTTCATGTGTCAGGCCCTGAATATCGTAGACGAATTGATGTCGGTTTGAGCAACTTGCAACATCGTAAGATCATAAAAAAACTTCCTAACGGAAAATTTAAATTCACAAGGAAGGGAAAAGAGTGGTTTAGGGGATCGCTTCTAAAACACTATAGATCGATCGGAATAAAGTGGGATAAGAAATGGAGAGTAGCTATTTTTGACATACCGCAGGAAATGCATTCTAAGCGGAACAGGTTGAGATTAAAATTAAGATCTTTGGGGTTTTACATGATTCAAAAAAGCGTTTTTGTATTTCCGTATCCGTGCGAAGAAGAGTTGGCTCAATATTGCGGCAGTATAAAAGTGGGAGATTATGTAAACATTCTTATTGCCGATTCACTCGGCTTCATTGAAGGAGAGGTCAAAAAATATTATGATTTATAAACCTTGCGTACGCATAATTTATAAATCACTTGTTTAAGATTTGATATTTATGATAGCATAAAAATAATGAAGATAATTATCTCAACTAAAAATATTTCTTTGGACGGGGCGCTGGAAATTTTTGTTCAGGAAAAAATCGGCGGGCTTGAGAAATTTATCGGTAAGAGTTCTGTTGTCGAAGCAAGGGTTGAGATTGGTCTACCATCAAAGCATCATCGTTCGGGGATGGTGTATCGAGCCGAAGTTAATTTGAAGGCGGGCGGTAAGCTTCTGCGGGCGACCTGCCAGCACGAGGACTTGCGCAACGCAATTGTTGATGTAAAGAACGAGCTCCAACAACAGATAAAAAAGTTTAAAGAAAAAAGAGGCCGGTAGGCCTCTTTCAAATAAGGATATTTTCTGATATATTTTATCAGATTTTATGTCAATACTATCTTCAATCTTTGGCGACGCTAATGCAAGGTATATCAAATCCCTACAACCGATCATCGGCCGAATTAACGAACTTGAAAAAGAATTTGAAGGACTGTCCGACGAAGAGTTGAAAGCTAAAACAGGCGAATTCAAAAAACTAGTCGCTAGTGGCCAGTCGCTAGACACTATCTTGCCGGATGCGTTTGCGGCTGTTAGAGAAGCGGCGAAGAGAACCCTTAACCAGCGCCACTTTGATGTCCAATTAGTGGGCGGCATTGTTTTGCACCAAGGCAAGATAGCCGAGATGAAAACGGGTGAAGGCAAGACGCTGGTGGCGACATTACCGGCATATCTTAACGCTCTTGAGGGCAAAGGCGTTCACATCGTGACCGTGAACGATTATCTTTCCCGTCGCGATGCGGCCTGGATGGGACAGGTTTACAATGCTCTTGGGCTTACGGTCGGCTGTATCAATCATGATTCAGCATATCTGTATGACTCACTGCATATAGACAAGAGACAAGAGACAAGAGACAAGGAACGAGACGAAACCGGTTCGTTTCATGTGGTTTACGAATTTTTGCGTCCCGTGACTCGCAGAGAGGCATATGCGGCGGATATAACCTACGGCACGAACAACGAATTCGGATTTGATTATCTGCGCGACAACTTGGTCTATGTGAAAGAACAAATGTCCCAAAGAGATCACCATTTCGCGATTGTCGACGAAGTCGATTCTATTCTAATTGACGAAGCAAGGACTCCCCTTATAATCTCCGCTCCCGATGAGGACTCGGGTAAATTGTATGAAACCTTCGCCAGTATTGGGCCGCGTTTGGTTGAGAACGAGGATTACAATCTGGACGAAAAACTTAAAGCGGTTTCAATCACCGAAAAAGGCATAGAAAAAGTAGAGAAAGCGCTTGGAATGGAAAATATATATAACGAAGGAGGGGTCAGATACGTACACCACCTCGAGCAGGCGCTTAAGGCGCACGTACTCTTCAAAAGAGACAGGGACTATGTGGTAAATCCGTCAGCTGACGGAGGCGAAGTAATAATCGTGGATGAATTTACAGGACGATTAATGCCCGGCCGCCGCTGGTCAGAAGGGCTTCATCAGGCGGTTGAAGCGAAAGAAGGCGTTAAAATCCAGAGAGAATCAAGGACTTTGGCTACTATCACTTTTCAGAATTATTTTCGTTTGTATAAAAAACTTGGAGGCATGACTGGTACAGCGCGAACTTCCGCTGAAGAATTTCACAAAGTATATGCTCTTGATGTTATTGATGTGCCGACCAATAAGCCGCTGATAAGAAAAGACAGAGCAGACAAGATATATAAAAACGAAGAAGGAAAGTTCAGAGCGGTTGTGGAGGAAATAAAAGAAAGGCACGGGGAAGGCCAGCCGGTATTGGTGGGTACGGTATCAATAGAAAAGAATGAATTATTGTCAGCGATGCTTTCGCGAGAGGGTATTCCTCACAATGTATTAAACGCCAAACAACATGAAAAAGAAGCGGAATTACACGCTCAAGCGGGGCGATTTGGCGCGGTTACGGTTGCAACCAATATGGCCGGTCGAGGGGTTGACATTATTCTTGGCGGCAATCCGTCCGACCCGCAAGAAGCGGGGCGGGTCCGCGAACTCGGCGGTCTTCATGTTATAGGCACGGAACGGCATGAAGCTAGGCGCATAGATGACCAGCTTCGTGGCCGCGCTGGACGCCAAGGCGATCCCGGTTCATCGCAGTTCTTTGTTTCAACTCAAGACGACGTTATCAGGGTTTTTGGCGGTGACCGTCTCCACAATATTATGGAAACGCTTGGCGTGGGCGATGACGATGTTGTCGAGAACAAATTCATATCGCGGGCGATAGAGCAGGCGCAGTCGAAAATAGAAGGCCACAACTTTGACATAAGAAAATACGTTCTTGAATACGATGACGTAATGAACAAGCATAGAGAATCGGTTTATGGATTAAGAAAAGAAGCAGTTTCTTCCAATGATGTCAGGGGTCAGATAGAAGAATTTATAGAAAATAATATAGAGAACTTATTCGACTTTCATGCGCAAAACGCAAATTATGAATGGAACACAGAAGAAATAGCCGAGTCGTTCAAAGCGATGACTGGCGCCGATATTCACGGCGAACTGTCAGATAAAGCAAAATCCGGCGACAGAGAAAGCGCCAAAAATTTTCTTGTGAATAAGGCCATAGCGAGCTATGAAGAAAAAGAGAAAGAACTTGGCGAAGAAGAAATGAGAAAACTGGAAAAACTGGTTCTGATCAGGACGATTGATGAACTGTGGATGGACCACATTGAAGCGATGGAATATCTTCGCGATTCTGTCCGTTTGCGTGCCTATGGCCAAAGAGATCCGCTGGTTGAATACAAGATAGAGGGACAAAGAATGTTCCAGCAACTGATGTCCTCGATCGGAACACAGGTTGCTAATATTATTTTCAAAGTCAGCTTAGTGACAAGTGACAAGCGACAAGAGACAAGGAAAATGGAAGAAAGGCGGCCTGATATTGTGAAAGAATCACACTCTCATCAACAAAATATAAACGAACCGGTCCATCGCGAACCAATGAGAAGCGACGAGCCTAAGATTGGCAGGAACGACCCCTGCTGGTGTAATAGTGGTAAAAAATATAAAAAGTGCCATGGAGCGTGAGGAAAAAGAAAAAGCCGGCCCAGTCTTACAGGTCCGGCACCCTCTACGGTTTGCAGGAGACAACACTCGAGTGTTGTGAAGGTCCGATACCCGCGACGGCCCTTCTAAGTCCTACGTGTGTAAGTATAACAAATCCACATAATTTGTCAATAGCCAGAAAAATGGCTTAAAATAAAGACAAATTGTTCATGTGGTATTTACAGAAGTTAATAAGCAACAGAAGTGTCATGGGGGATAGTTATAAAGAAAAAGACCCCCATATGGGTCTTAAGATGAAAACGCCGCTAGAAGTGGTCACAAACTATTGATTAGAAAACATTCTTGTTTTGACTTGTTCTAATAATGCATTATAATCATCCTCAGTTTTATTAAAAATAAGGGGTAAAAAATGTATTCTGGCGTCTGGATAGCAGTCGGCCTGATAGCTGTTTTTGCCATCTTTGTGAATAAAAATTCTCGGTTTATGCCTAAAACTAAAAAAGTAGAAGTTGTTGATGATATTCATGGGACCAAAGTCGCCGATCCTTATCGTTGGCTAGAAGAAAATACTTCTATTGAAGTACAGACTTGGGTAGATCAACAAAACCTGTATACCCGATCATTTCTTGACAAGGTTGAAGCGCGTGATGCAATAAAAAAGCGCATGCGCGAACTCTTCAGCTTGGACACAGTCGCGGTTCCTTATCCTAAAAATAACCGATATTTTTTTATTGAGCGTAAGGGGGGCCAGGATCTTGGAGTGCTTTACGTACAGGATGGATTAAAAGCTTTACCACGTGTTCTCATAGACCAAAACACCCTTTCACCAGATAAAAAGACGGTTCTTTCTGAATGGAGTCCATCGGAAGACGGCAGGTTTTTGGCATACGGACTTTCCCGGGCCGCCAATGATCGCAACAGTATTCGGATTCTGGACGTATCTACGGGCGAAGATCTTTCCGACGAAATTCCAGAAACTGGATATCCAAGTTTTGGAGCCTGGTCGCATGATGGAAGCGGATTCTGGTATGTTCGTAGAGATCCAAATGCGCCAGAAAATAGTGAGGAAAAATTCTACAAACGAATTTTCTATCACAAGCTTGGCGATGGTCCAGAAAATGACACTGTTGTTTTTGGCGATGGGCGTGAAAAAACCGATTATCTTTCAGTTCAAACTTCCAAAGACGGGCGGTGGCTTCTGGTCAGTGTCTATGTTACTACCGGTGAAAAGCCAAGGAATGAACTTTATCTAAAAGATTTATCAGACCCTATCGGCAAATTCATTACTATTGTCGAAGGCAAAGATGCTATTTTTGGAGCAACATTTCATCGCGGCATTCTCTATCTTCTTACTAATTACGAAGCTCCAAATTGGAAAATCATGTCTGTCCCAGCAGAGAAGGCAACCGAAGGTTTAAGCCGGTGGACTACTGTTATTCCGGAAGGAAGGTCGGTTATTGAAACATTTCAGTTAGTTAGAGACAGCCTCTTTGTTCAGACACTGGAAAATGTCCATTCGGTTCTGCGCGAGTATCATCTGAGCGGCTTTTTAAGGGGTGAGATTCAACTGCCATCTCTTGGTACTATTAGTGGTATCACCGGTGAAGAAGAGGGAAATGAAATCTTCTTTGGCTTTACTTCGTATGTTATACCACATAACGTTTATCATCTGGAATTTGGAAGTGGCGCAGTAAGTCTTTTCAAAAAAGCTGAGGGTGGAATTCGGGAAGATGATTTCAAGGTAGAACAAAAATGGTATGTATCAAAAGACGGCACAAAAATTCCGATGTTTATTGTCTCTAAGAAAGGACTGAAGCTAAGCGGTAAAAATCCAACCATGCTGTATGGTTATGGAGGATTTAACGTTTCTATTACGCCCGATTTTTCAAAGACAACTATTCCATTTCTCGAATCCGGAGGCGTGTATGTAGAGGCAAATCTTCGTGGTGGATCAGAATTTGGTGAAAAGTGGTATGAAGCCGGTACCCGAAAGAATAAACAGAACGTGTTCGATGACTTTATTGCTGCGGCGGAATTTCTTGTCAGTGAAAAATATACTTCAAAAAATAAACTCGCCATATTCGGCTGGTCAAATGGAGGGCTTCTTACCGGAGCTTGCCTTACTCAGCGTCCCGATCTGTATAAAGCTGTAGTAATCGGGAACCCAGTCCTTGATATGCTACGCTATCATTTGTTTGATGGAGGTCGTCTCTGGATTCCAGATTATGGATCTGCAGAAGAAGCAGATATGGTGCCATATCTGTTAAGTTATAGCCCATATCACAATATTAAAGATGGAACAAAATATCCATCAACATTAATTCTTACTTCCGATAGCGACGATCGGGTCCATCCGGGGCAGGCATATAAAACAGCGGCGCGATTTCAAGAAGCGAACGCTTCCCGAAATCCAATCCTGTTAAGGGTTGAGACAAAAGCCGGACACGGCGGTGCGGCGGCTATTTCTGCTACAATTGAACAATACGCCGATATCTGGAGTTTTGTTTTTTGGCAACTGGGGATTAAAAATTAAGCAGTCCATTATGACTGCTTTTGTTTTTATCAAAAAAGCGCAGTATCATAATTTCAGCCTTTCCTAATCGTACAAAAATTCAAGAAGCATCATGGAACGTAAAAAACAAGTAGTAGTTGCTGTATCAGGCGGTTTTGACCCAATTCATATCGGGCATATTAGGTTAATTCAAGACGCTAAAAAATTAGGCGACAAATTGGTCGTAATTTTAAACAACGACAATTGGCTTAAGAAAAAGAAGAGCCATATTTTTATGCACCAGAACGAGAGGAAAGAAATAATCGAAGCTATCAAGGGAGTTGACGAAGTTATTTTGACCAGCCACAAGCCGAATCCGAAAGATATGAGCGTGTCAAAAGAACTAGCCAAGATAAGACCGGATGTTTTTGCTAATGGCGGCGACAGAATCGCGACCAACATTCCCGAAGCGCCTGTCTGTAAAGCTATCGGCTGTGAGATGGTTTTCAGTGTCGGACAAGGCGGAAAAATTCAATCTAGTTCTTGGCTGCTTGCCAAATACCTCAAAAGCATCAAGGCCAAACCACAAATTGATGTTGAAAAAACATTGAAGAAGATCGAAGTTGCCATGTCTAAATCCAAGGTCGACTTGCCGTTTTTGCTCAAGAAACGGCTAAGCCGTTTAATCTTGAGTTTGATGAACAGAAGAGACGGTTTCGGACTTTTTGTCATTCTCGGCTGGCAGGATAAGTGGAATAAGTTCACCGATAGGCCTGACAGTAAACAGGATATCTACGCCAAGCACCACATAAACGTGATGGAGGCCGGAAAGAAGGGAGCCGGTCATTACGACATAGAGTCGACTGTTAATTTTGACGGCGCCATCTTGGTAAACAGAAAAGGGGAGATACTTCACTCCGGTCTTATGATTGAGGGCTTGAAGCCAAAAGAGATCGCTAACAAAATAAATCCCGGCGAATTCAAAGACCTTTCCGAGCAACTCGGATTTAAAGAAAAAGTTCATCTTCGCCACTTATCGGCAATTTCCGCTTCCTATATTTTTAAAAATACGACGGTTTTCACGGTTTCCGAAGAAACGGATACTCTCCACATTTTCGAAGGCGGCAAGATAATTTACTCGATAACTTAAAATTAAAAGCCCCGAATTATCGGGGTTTTACTTTTTCATACATCAGCTCGGTCTCACTAAGCAACCTCTCCTGGGTTTCGGGATCTGATTTTGAGTGGCCGGCAAAAGTGTAGAATGTTCTGACTTGAGTGTGGCCGGACGCAACCAGTGCTTTTTCAAGGCGGTGCGCGCTTTGAGGCGGGCAAATTACGTCATACTCTCCGTGGATTATTGATATGGGGATATTAGGAATTCTCTTAACGTTCTTGAGTACAAAGCCACGCCTGAAAAAACAACCATTTGCGATATAATGCAGTTCCAGTATAGACAAAGCTTTTATATCTCTTGGTTTGTATTGTCTCAATTCTTTGTCAATTTTTTCATCTCTGTTTGGAGCCAAACGCAAATGTGCGTCCTCGTATCTGTCCCACTCATAGGCGAGCTTTCTTTTTCTGGAGGCGCTAGTTGTTTCGGCGGTCATCTCTTTATAATAGGCGGTTAGAGGATTTTTTCTTTGGTCAGGACGAAGAACCGATGCGAATCTTTCCCACGCTCTTGGGAAATGCTGGGCGATAAGGCCATTCTCTGAATAATCAATCTCCGACGGTTCTCCGAGGAATATACCTCGCAAGACCAGACCCGAGACCATTTCGGGGTAAACGATGGCAAACGTGAGGGCCATTGTTGAGCCCCATGAGCCGCCGAACATAACGGCTTTTGAAATACCCAGCTTATCCAAAATATTTTTTGCATCCCGGATCAAGTGCCATGTCGTGTTGTTGTCCAGCTTGCTTAATGGCCGGCTCCGGCCGCAACCGCGCTGGTCGAACAGGATAACCCGCCACTTTTTGGGGTTGAAGTACCTTCTGTCCTTGGCGTCGCAGCCGGCTCCCGGCCCGCCGTGGAAGAACAGGATGGGAATGCCGTCAGGATTTCCGCATTCTTCAAAATAAACTTTGTGGCCGTCGCCGGTATCCAGTGAACCCTTTTTATGTGGCTCGATCTTGGGGAAGAGCGACTTTGGCACTTGATAATCCTTGTCAAAGTAACAGTTAAAATAATTTCACACATTAAATTAAAATTGTCAAATCTATTTGACTACGTTTTGCCTTTATTGTATTTTGGCGATATTGGTTCCCTGACAAAGAGGTGTCGGATGCGAGTAAAGGGACGTATCAATGTAACGGAGTTTGATAACGGGATACATCTTTACAGCATGGCTAATTCCAACTTTAATTTGTCTGCCATAGGATTTGGGAGCGGTTCAATTCATGATCCGGTGGGACGAAGTGGAATAAATCATTTAATAGAGCACATGTCGTGTCGTCGTGGTGTGAAACATTCTGAAAGAGATGCCGAGAGAATTTTTAATCGCTTTATGGGCGGTACGCATGGGCCGGAAATTAATGTGCGTTGCGATCGTTCCAGCGTACTTTACGGACACGACGATTTGAGGCGGCGTGAACATATGTGGAAGTGCTTTGATATGTATGCGGATATGGTAAGGAGTGTAATGCTTGACGCATACGGTCTTGGTCCCAAAGTGTTGGATATCAATGCGTTGAAGGTTGAAAAGGGCGCCGTGCACAACGAACATCGTTTGAGGGGCACAGATGTGGTGGAAGAGCATATTTATGATCTGGTGCACTGGCATTTATACAAAACAAATCCAGCTCGGTATCGGGTGGATTGTGGACGCAAGGCCTTGAGGAAGATAACCCTTGAACAAGCCCGTCAATTTGTGCGAGATCGCTACACCACAAAAAGTATGTTTGTGATCTTGTTTGGTCCAAAGAACAACGAAGCGGTGGAAAAGGTAAGGGAATATTTCGGTGACCTACCTAAGCGTTCTCCTGCCCCTCTTGATTATGATCACTCTGATAATTTTCCGATTTTGGATGGCATTCGATCTTTTGAGTTAGTCAGGCCGGGGATCAGACAGTCTCATGTTGCGATCGCCTTTCCGACAGTTGGTTATGCCTTAAAAGATCCGGGAAAAAAAATACATGCGATAGCGTTAGATGTTTTAACGGCAATTTGGGAATCTCGCATCGAACAGCGTTTGCGTGAAGAGAACTTCAGATTTAAGGCCGGAATATACCACCCTAACTCGTGGACTCCTCGTACTTTCACTCATGGTCTGGTTATGGCTCAATTTGCCACAGTGGGAGACGATAAATATGTTGAGCGCGCCATTGAGATGGCAGTTGAAGAATGTGAAAAACTCAAGATAGATGAGTCCACAACATTTCACGAGGACTGTGAAGATGTGAAGGCCTATCTTAATGACTCGTTTGAGCGAATGTTGCTTGGTAATCCCGGTATTCTCTGCGAAGCGATAGCGGAGGCAACATGCAATGGCGACCCAGATCTTAAAGGGTTTGTTGATTATAAAAAACGCTTAAACAAAGTTACTCCTAAGCTTCTTCGAGAAGTGGCTAATGAATACTTTACGACCCCAGATCGTTTTATGAGGGTTGTTATTAGGCCCTTAATCGTGCCCCAAAGGATTATCAATATGGCACCCGATGAAGTTAAGCCGTATCTGTTGGCTGTTAACCATGACCCAGATTTCAGCGAATAAAAATTTGGCCCTATGCGGGCCTTTTGTTTTTATATGAAATTAAGTTAATATAAAATTAATGCCTAAAAATACTTTTGGAACTCTAAAAATTTCCCGCAGTGGGTTGAAACTGTTTCTTGATTGTCCGAGATGTTTCTGGCTCGACGTTCACCACAAGATAAAAAGGCCGCCCGGATATCCGTTCACGCTTTCTATAGCCGTGGACTATTTGGTCAAAAAAGAATTCGATAAATACCGAGAGAAAGGCACCTTGCCCCCGGTTCTTGAAAATGCCGGCATTAAAGATGCAAAACTTTATAATGGTGAGGAACTTGTCGAGTGGAGGAATAACTTTAAAGGGGTTGCCTATTACGACGAAGTTTTAAATGCCACATTATACGGTGCAGTTGACGATGTACTTGAATTTTCAGATGGTTCATTGGGGGTTATTGATTATAAATCCTCCGGCGCAAGAGAGATAACCATCTACGACGATTATCAGAAGCAAATGGACGTTTATAACTATATATTAAATCAAAAGGGGCACGCTACTTATCCGGAAGCATTCTTTGTCTTTTATAAAGTTATCAAAGAAGGGGAGACGGGTTTTGATAATGCTTTGAAATTCACAGAGGAAGTGAGGCCGGTCAAAGTAAATACTGAGTGGGTAGGCCCGACTTTTGAAGCGGCAATTGAGCTGGCAAGACAAGATGAACCCCCCTCTGCAAGCGGCAACGCGCAGAAGCATTGCGATCACTGCCATTATGTGGAAATGGCAAGTAAGTATCGATTGCCCGGGGACTTCAATGTTTAGAATGTCCCCATATTTCTATACAAAACAAAACCCCTTCAGTAATTGAGGGGCATAATGGGTTATTGCGACTGAGCGGCCAAACTCTCTATTTTCCCAAAGACACAAAACAGTCGGCAAAAATTCTTTCAAGAGTTGTCCGGCGAATTCGCCGGTTTTTTTGCATGTCTCTGCCAATGTATTTGTACCACCAGACCTTGAAGTCAGTAGGTTTATACCAGAAGTTGGGAGCGTTCTGTCCTGCCCCTCCTCCTTTGGTGGCGGCAATTCCACCCGTAGAACAGAAGTCACAAACAGGATCATGTCGTTCCGTTCTTCGTTTGTTAATTTCTGTCCCTAGTCGGAGGTATATTTTCCACGCTTTACGGTCTCCACTTTTAGGTTCCGGACCAATCTCTCTATCAAAGAATGCCATCCACTCGTCGAAAGTGACCTCGATGCCGTCAGCAAAGTAATGAAAGGCACTCTGGGGACATGAACAGACAATGCCCCACGGACAGTCATTTTTGTCGCAGTAGCATGCGGTGTTGATCATGAATGTTTCGTTTTCAAAGTCCGTACCGTACTTTTCGGCCCATTCTTGATTCGGATCTTTGCTTGTAGATATGGCTAACCTACGAAGCATGTGATCCAGAAATGGCTCGTCTTCGACTGGTCCAAGTGCACCGGCGGGCATAATGACCCTTACATCTGGAAATTCAGGCATGGCGAAGGATATTACTTGTGCTCTGGACATTTCTCTTCCTCCCCTTTTTGTTGTTGCCAGGAGTCGGATAGCGAACAATAAAATAATACCATATACATTATTTTTGTCAATGTAAACGACAAAAACGACGAGAGGAGGGTTGTGTTAGGCATCTCTTGTGTTAATATTTATCTGTGCCTAATCATAATAAACAACTATTAACCGCAGAACATTTCTATAAATTTTTCCAGTGTCCGCATTGGATATGGTACGACATATACGCCGATGCCAAGAAGAAAAAACAAGTTCCGCCCGTACTTGAGCTTTTATATAAAGGCAAACTGGCCAATGCCAGCGAGTCAATAAAAAAGTTCAAAGAGTTTGAACAAATAAAGCCGGAACACTTCAAAGATATCGAGGAGGCCTTTTTGGCTACTCTTGAGATGATGAAGCGGGGGAAGAATATATATCACGGCGTTTTGATGCATGAAAATTGGGTGGGTATGCCCGATTTACTTGAAGCGCGGCCCTTCGACTCTGCTCAGGGCGAACGCTCCGTATTCGGCGATTGGCACTACGTTGTCTACGATATTCAGAACACTCTTGATCTGGGGGACCAATATAAATTCCAACTCGTTTTTTACAGTTTGATACTTGAACGTCTTCAGGGCGTAAGACCCAAAGAAGCTTATGTTATGGATCCGAGCGGCAATATGCGTTCTTTTCTGGTTGATGATTATGTTGACCAATTTCATCTGACCCGCGAGCAGATAGAAAAAATACTCGAAGGGGAAAAGCCGGCGCCATTTCTCAAAAGCGGATGCAAAAGAACACCTTGGTATTCATTGTGTTTTGAAGGAGCCAAAGAATGCAACGACGTATCGCTGATATTCAAAATAAGCCAGGCTGATCAAAGGCGCCTTTATGATATCGGCATCAGGACGGTGGGCAACCTAGCCGAGGCGGATGTAAATGACCTTCAGACTAAACTGGAAGACTGGTCATTCGATAAGATTGTTAGATTCAATAATCAAGCCAAAGTTCTGATTTCGCAAGAACCTTTGGTTTTAAGGAAGTCAAACTTTCCCAAGGTGAAATACGAGATTTATTTTGACATAGAGAGTGACCCAACCAGAGACATTCATTATTTGCTCGGAGTTTTGGTGAAAGATACGGCCTCCGGCTCTGCAGAATATAAATACTTCTTTGCCAAGAACAAAGAAGAAGAGCCGATGATCTGGAAAAACTTCCTAGACTTTCTTGCAGAGCTGGACGACTTTGTCATTTATCATTATGCCTATCTTGAGAAGCAGGTTTTCGACATTTTTTCCTTAAAATATGGCGCTTCGTCGACGCTTATTTCAAAATTCAAAGAAAATACGATAGACCTCTATGATCAGACGGTTGACTCGGTTATCTTGCCTCTATATTTTTACAGCCTGAAAGATGTTGCCGGATATACCGGCTATAAATGGGATGACCCGGAAGCGGGCGGGGCCGAATCGGTTGTTTGGTACAACGAATGGTTGGAAACAAAAAACGACAGCATCCTGAAAAGAATATTGAAATACAACGAGGACGACGTTCGGGCGACTTTGGCGATCAAGGAGTGGCTAGACAGGCAGGGACCAAGCAAGAGGAAAGAGAAGCTGGATTGAAATTCTCGCCCCTCTTGCATTATTTTTATAATATGTTAATATAGTACTCGCGTTCGTTGTCAACCCAACAAGGCGGCTACTGCCTGGGGAAGTCGGACTTCCCGAAAGTGGCAAGGAGGAACAGTGATCCTTGTAACTCTCGCGGAGTTGGTGGTAGTAGCATTGCTACTCTACCTCGGGGTGACCGAAGTAGTCCTACCCCTCTGGCGGAATACGCCACTTTTCCCGATGTTTCGGAGAGAAGGGCGTCTCCAACACGAGCTGGCTGAGGCTACCGAAAGCGTAGTCGAAGCCGAGCTCGAGAAGAAGATCGCCGAAACAGCTCAAAGGGCTGAATCGGTGCGTCGGACAGTAAGTCGGCCCGTCAAGCCCACGTCTGGGTCTGGCAAACCCGTCAACCGGTAACCGCGGACAGGACAGAAAGAGAGAAGGAAAGATGGGAATCCGCAAAACGCTCGCTCTCGTCGCCGCCGGAATCATGCTGCTAGCCGTGCTTGTGCTCAGCGGCAAGATCGTGGAGAACGTCGATGCCAATGAGATCGTGGTGATCCAAGATCCCGTCGACGGCGAGCTCCACTGGTATACCTCGGCTGGAATCAAGTGGCAGGGGTTAGGACGTGTTACGGCATATCCGAAGCGCGCCATTTACGATTTCAATTGCAGCGAGTACAAGGAGGGAACATCAGAAAGTCAGTGTGCCGAAGGTACGGCCGATGGTCGTATCAGTATTCGCTTCAATGATGGCGGACATGGCTGGGTTGACGGTTCAATCCAGTACGAGATGCCTTTGGATCCTGCTAACTTGACCGAACTGCACGTCCGCTTTGGATCACGAGAGGCGATTCAGAAACAGCTGATCGAAACAGTCGTGAACAAGTCCGTCTATATGACTGGACCTCTGATGTCATCGAGGGAGTCATTCGCCGACAAGCGCAATGACCTCCTGCGGTATGTTGAGGATCAAGTTGAGGCGGGTGTCTATCAGACAACTGCGCGAGACGTACGAGTAAAGGATGAGCTTTCGGGTGCAGACAAGACGGTCAAGCTCGTTGAGATCGTCAATGGAGCAGGTGGTCAACCTCTTCGTCAAGAACAGGCCCAGCTGACCAAATTTGGCATCAAGCCGTTCAATTTCTCGATCAAGCGGCTTCCATACGACACGGAAGTCGAGGCCCAGATCAAACAACAGCAGCAGATCACGATGCAGGTCCAGACCGCTATTGCCGAGTCACGGCAAGCCGAACAGCGAGCGATCACTGTCGAGCAACAGGGCAAAGCCGATGCGGCCAAGGCAAAGTGGGATCAGGAAGTCGTAAAGGCCAAGTATGTAACAGAGGCCCAACAGCGCCTGGAAATTGCTGAGCTTGACCGTAAGGCGGCCATCGAAACCAAGGCCAAGGATATCCTTCTTGGCGAAGGTGAGGCTCGCCGACGCGAGCTCGTGATGAGCGCCGACGGCGCACTCGACAAGAAACTCCAAACCTATCTGGAAGCCCAGAAGGTTTGGGCTGAAGCTGTTAAGGGCTATCAGGGTAATTGGGTTCCCGGTGTTGTGATGGGTGGCGGCCAGAATGGAGCCGCATCCGGCGCGCAGGATCTGGTTAATCTTTTAACAGCCAAGACAGCGAGAGAGCTTGGTCTCGATCTAAGCATTCCCAAGAAGTAGTAGTTCGTCCAACATTTCGTTGGAAAGCCCTACGGCAATTTCGTGGGGTTTTTTCTTGCTCAAATTTTTGTAATGTGTTTAAATCGTAAAGGTGAAGAATTCCTATTTTCTAATAACTTTAATTGTTGTCTCTCTGGCTCTGGCTGTTTTTGTTTACCCACAAGGTGCGAATTCGATATTTCGATATTTCGGTATTTCGATGTCTATTCCAGACAAGCCATTCCGGTTGGGGCTTGATCTGTTGGGCGGAACCCATCTTGTTTATGAGGCCGACCGTTCTGCTGTTAATTCGCCAGTTGGCGGAGATGGTGCGTTGAGTGGCGGGGACTGGGCCGACGCTATGCAAGGAGTAAGAGATGTTGTCGAACGAAGAGTCAACTTTTTTGGCGTATCCGAACCGCTTGTCCAAGTCAGTGGCAGTAATCGTCTTATAGTTGAACTGGCTGGAATAAGCGATGTTAATCAGGCGATAGAGCTGATAGGCGAGACGCCATTCCTTGAATTTCGGGAGGAAACTGACCAGACAAGAAGTATTTTGGAAGCCCAGGGAAGAGGAGAGCGTCTGAATGAAGCGCCCTTCGTTGCAACCGGACTTAATGGCCGACATCTTAAAAGGGCTCAGATCGTTTTTGATCCTCAGACCGGTATTCCTCAGGTAAGCTTGCAGTTAACCGACGAAGGGGCGAAACTATTCGCTGAAATAACAAAAAGAAATATCGGAAAACTTGTTGCCATATATCTTGATGGTGCGCCGATCAGTATACCCGTAGTCCAGAACGAGATCCCTGATGGACAGGCGGTGATAAGCGGGAACTTTAATCCTCAGGAAGCGAAACTGCTGGCTACTCGCCTGAATTCCGGCGCTTTGCCGGTACCGATAAAACTGATATCACAGCAAACTGTCGGTGCTTCTCTCGGAGCCGAGTCCCTCGCCAAGAGCCTAAAGGCCGGTTTGTACAGTTTGATATTCGTCGCAGTGTTTATGATCTTTTTATACAGGTTGCCTGGAGTTATATCTATTATCACCTTGTTTATTTATATATTGGCGGTGCTGGCTATTTATAAATTAATGCCTGTAACTCTCACTTTGGCAGGTATCGCTGGATTTATACTGACCTTGGGTATGGCTGTTGATGCCAACGTTTTGATATTTGCAAGGATGAAGGAAGAGCTGGCAAGCGGCAAAACCGTTGCCAATTCGGTTAGAGAAGGATTTTCAAGAGCCTGGCTTTCTATCAGGGATAGCCATATTACCACGCTTCTGAGTGCTTTGGTGCTCTATCTTTTCACAACCTCTATCGTGAAAGGATTTGCTCTTACCTTAGGCATAGGCGCCATACTTAGCTTGTTTACGGCAACGGTTATAACCAGAATGCTGCTGGGTGCAATTATTGGTAACTGGTCGGAGAAAAATAAATGGCTTTTTGGATAATCCCGTTAGAGCCAATATGTACTACTATGTCTATACTATTCAAAGCAGAAAAGACAAACGCTGGTATACTGGTTTTACGGTGGATATACGGAAGCGCCTTAAAGAACATGATGAAGGACTATATGAATCCTGGACAAAAGGAAGAGGACCATTTGAATTAATATATTGTGAAATGTGTAAAAACAAAGAAGACGTCAGGAAAAGAGAAACTTATCTTAAAACAGGCATGGGTAAGCGCTATCTGAAAAACAGATTAAGGCGCTTCCTGGCTCTAACGGGATGAAAAAGATCTATACAATCATGTTCTTCGTTTCTCTGGCGGTTTTTGTTGTGTCGGTGGCCGCTCTTGCGGTTTACGGGCTTAACTTCGGAGTTGACTTCAAGGGCGGAAGTATTATGGAACTTGAGTTCGCTCAGGAACGGCCGATTATAGACGATGTTCAAAAAGTGTTGAAAGAAAAATTTCCTGACATCGGTGAATTTAATATAAACCAGGCCGGAGACAGGGGGTTGATACTAAGGTCAGAAGAGCTTTCAGAAAAACTTCATCAGGAAATTCTTGGAACGATAGATTCTAATTTCTCTGAGTTTGGTGAAAAACGCTTTGATTCAGTCGGTCCTACTGTCGGCAGGGAGTTGAGGAACAAAAGTATTCTCGCGATAGTTATCGTATTGGCAGCTATCGCTTGCTACGTTGCTTTTGTTTTCAGAAAACTTTCAAGGACGCTTTCTTTGTGGGTAATGAATACGAGTGCTCTTGTCGGCCTTCTTCACGACATCGTTATTCCAATGGGAGTATTTGCTGTTTTGGGCCGCTATTACAACGTAGAAATAAGCGCCGTTTTCGTGGCTGCGATATTGACAATTTTAGGATATACTGTATCTGATAAGGTAGTAATATTTGACAGGGTTAGAGAAAATATACTAAAAGGAGACAAGGGCGATCTTGGGTCGATCGTGCATAAAAGCGTTATGCAAACACTGGTCAGGTCTATAAACAATACCCTGACCGTCGTATTGTCTTCCTTGGCGATATACTTCTTCGGCGGGGAGAGTATTCGTTACTTTGCTCTGGCGCTGATAATCGGTATATTTTTGGGGGCATATTCATCTATTTTTGTTGCCTCGCCACTATTAGTTTGGTGGTCCAAAAAACGGGATTGATCCCGTTAGAGGTAAGACGCCCCTCTTTGAGGGATCGTCTGCCGACCATGCCTCTGAGGCAGATCGGACCTCTAACGGGATTGACTAAAAAACAATAAGTGTTATCATTAAAAAATTAAATTTATGCCAACATCAAAGGACATACAAAAAACGGTCGCGTCGCTTTTAAAAGAAGTGACTCCAAGGAACAAGGATATTATATCCAGGCGCTTTGGTTTAAAGAACGGTAATAAGGAAACCCTTGAGTCTATTGGCCGAAGTTATGGCATAACCAGAGAAAGGGTCAGACAAATAGAGGAATTCACCCTAAAACAGCTTTCCAAGCTCTCTGTTGGAAATTCGGATGTTGCCGGCTGCGTTAACTGGGCCAGAAACCTGGTAGATTCCAAGGGTGGAGTTGTGAAGGAGAAAGATTTATTTAAATCATTTAGCGGCCAAGAAGCTGACTCATCGACAAACTCATCGTTGCTGTTTGTGCTTTCGGTGGGCAACAGTCTGGTCAGATCTCCCGAGGACGATGAATTTTATACTTTCTGGTCTCCTGATAATCAGAAAGCAAATTCTTTTAAAAGTACAACCGTCGCATTGATAAAAGCTCTGGAAAAGAACGGAAGCGTAATTCTTGCGGACGAGTTCGATTCTTTTGCAAAAAAGAACTCCGTTGACAATCCAGAGACCTGTTTATCGGTTAGCAAATCGGTTAACCAGAACATATTCGGCCAAGTTGGTCTGGTCTCTTGGCCAGAAGTTAAGCCGAGAGGTGTAAAAGATAAGGCCTATCTGGTACTCAAAAGAACAAATTCGCCAAAGCATTTCGGCGAGATAGCCCGACTTATCAACGATGCCGGCTTTTCAAATAAGAGAGCTAACCTTCAGACGGTTCACAACGAGCTGATAAAAGACCCGAGATTTGTTTTGGTTGGAAGGGGAATGTATGCTTTGTCTGAATGGGGTTATTCCGCGGGTACGGTAAAGGATGTTTTGGTAGACATCTTAAAAAGAGCCCAGAAACCAATACCCAAAGCTTCACTGATTGCCAAAGTTAAAGATATGAGGATGGTGAAAGAAAACACCATACTCTTAAATCTCCAGGATTCAAAAACTTTCTCCAAGAAGGAAGACGGCACTTACGTTTTACGAAAGGCATAAAACGTATTACAATAACTAGGTGGAACAACTGCTTCTTATTCAGGATTCTCTAAGTATCGTTTGGAATGTACTTTCGCTTTATTGGTGGCTCTATCTGCCGATTTTGCTTTTCTCTGCTTGGCTGGTTTCATTTGAGACGTATAACCGCTTAAACTATCTTGCTTCGTTGGAGTGGATTTTGCTGGAGATCAGAGTGCCTCGCGAAGTAAACAAAAGCCCCAAGGGAATGGAGCAAGTTTTTGCCGCTCTATACGGGATATTTCTCGGTCCGGTCAGGTGGCAGGAGAAATTTTTCAAAGGCAAGGTGCCGGATTGGTTTTCGTTTGAAATAGCAGGTACCGGAGGAGAGACACATTTTTACGTAAGAACTCAAACTAAATATCGCAACCTGGTCGAGTCTCAAATCTATGCCCAATATCCTGATGTTGAACTAGTAGAGGCTGAAGATTATGTTTCCGCCCTTCCGCCGTTTCTGCCTAATCAAGAATATGATCTTTGGGGCGGAGAGGAGATTTTAAGCAAAGAGGATGCCTATCCTATTCGTACCTATCCTGAATTTGAGGAAAAAGGAACCGGTCCGGATATCGTGAAAAGAATTGATCCCATAGCATCTATCGTCGAGACCATAGCCTCCCTTGACTACAAAGAATATATCAGTATTCAGTTGTTGATTCGTCCCGCGGGAGGAGATGAGTGGGTCAAAAAAGGCCAGGCCGTGGTGGATAAATTAATGGGTAAAAAGGCTAAACCCAAGGAAGACTGGCTCACTAAAACAATCTTCGGTATTGACGCCCTTTTGTCCGGCGGTTCATCTGAGAAAAAAGAAGAAAAGAAAGAGCATGAACAGCTAAGCCCCGGCAAGCAAGAGGTGCTTAAAGCCGTCGAGAGGAATTTTACCAAGCTTGGTTTTGAAGGCGGGATACGCTTGGTCTATATATTTCCCAAGAACATGTTCCATATTACCCACCTTGCCGCAATGAACGGCGCTTTCAAGCAATTCGCTTCTCCATCACTGAATAGTTTTAAGTTAAACAAATCCACGACACCGCCTATTCGCGGCTTTCTATATAAACAGAAGGCCTATCGCCGCAAATCGTTTATGTATAGAAAATTACGGGATAGATCATTCGTTCAAAAACCGATAATCTTAACCACGGAAGAACTTGCTACCGTTTATCATTTCCCGGATGTAAGTGTTAAATCGCCGCTGCTTCCGAGGGTGGAGGCAAAGAAGGGCGAGCCACCGGCGGGATTACCTATTGGATGACACAAAATATTAAAGACGAAAAAGAATTAGTGTTCCTTGGCGAGACGAATTTTCGAGGTGATCGGATAAGATTTGGCATACAAAAAGACGATCGAAGACGCCACATGTACGTGGTTGGTTCCACCGGGATGGGCAAGTCCGAGTTTTTGAAGAACATGGCCATCCAGGATATAGAGGCCGGGAGAGGCGTCTGTTTTATCGATCCTCATGGAGATTCCGCCAATGATCTGCTGGACTTTATTCCGGAAGAAAGGATAAAAGATGTCATTTATTTTGATCCGGACGACCTTGAATATCCCATTGCCTTTAATGTCATGGAAGGTATCGGGTTTGATTACAGACACTTAGTCGCTTCCGGGCTCGTAGGGGTGTTTAAAAAAATATGGGGAGAGGAAGCGTGGTCTGGTAGGATGGAATACATTTTGAATAATACGATCTTGGCCCTTCTTGAATATCCGGACTCAACCCTTCTTGGGATTAATAGATTGATGTCCAGTAAAGAATATCGCAAAAAAGTAGTCGCCAACGTAACGGACCCGATAGTTAAATCATTTTGGACGGATGAGTTTGCCAAATATGCCGATAAATTTGCCACCGAAGCGACGGCGGCCATTCAAAATAAAGTTGGACAATTTTCTTCTAACAACCTTATCAGAAACATTCTCGGCCAACCCAAATCAAAAATCGACATCAGAAAGATAATGGATGAAGGGAAAATACTCATAGTGAATGTTTCCAGAGGCAAAATAGGAGAAGATGCTTCTCGTTTGCTTGGCGCTTTTTTGGTCACCAAGATACAATTAGCGGCAATGTCGCGGGTTGATATTCCCGAGAAAGACAGGAAAGATTTCTATTTGTACGTTGATGAGTTTCAGCATTTTGCCACCGAATCATTTGCGAATATTTTATCCGAAGCTCGAAAGTATCATTTAAGTTTGGTAATGGCCCACCAATACATAAAACAAATGGAGGAGCCGGTTATGGATGCCGTGTTCGGTAATGTGGGCACTATAGTGTCTTTCAGGGTTGGAGCGGAAGACGCTGAATTTTTGGAGAAATGGTTTCAGCCCGATTTTACGATGAACGACATTGTAAATCTTGGGAAATTCACCATTTATTTAAAGCTAATGATAAACGGTATTTCGTCCAAAGGATTTTCGGCTGCTACCTTACCGCCCTTTTCTAAGTTAGAAAATTCAAATCGCGAAGCCATTATTGCTTACTCTCGAGAACACTACAGTACGCCTCGGGAGGTCGTCCAAAAGGATATTGCCGAATGGTCGGCCACAATTCCCGATCAGGAATCAGGGGGCGAGGCGCCACGAAGATTTGTTGAGGACAGACCCCCCCGCTCGCCTCAATTTCGCGAGAGCGGAGCGGGCCAGTTTCAAAGACGCGATGACCCTCGTAATTTCCAACAAAGACAAGGAAGAGACAGTAGGCCACCCAGATCATCTCGACCAACTCAGTCGGCTCGTCCCCAGCCTGTTTCTCTAAATCAGGCATTTAGCGGTGGCGCCCCCGTCGATTTTAAAGGACGGAGAAGAGACGAAGAGCGACCCAAAAAAGAAGTTGATACCGTAGAGCTCCGCAAGATATTGGAAGAGTCTCTGAAGAAATAGTGCTCGCCCTATTCCATTTGTCGGCCTGTTGGTTACGGTCGCACGAAGCGGCCTTTTGATTTTTATTAAAGATTGTATTATCTTGAGTTAACAATATGTCTGGGAAATTCTACAAAAAATTCATTCGGATACCGCCTAATGAAAGCATTGATATCAGGAGGATATCTCCCATAATTCACCACCCTCTTTTCCAGCGTTTATTGCGCATAGCCCAATTGGGGTCGAATATTATTGTCTTTCCAGGAGCATCCCACAATCGTTTTGAACATGCCATGGGCGTCTACGGTAAGACCTCTCTTTTCTGTGAGCGTTTGTTCAAGGAAGGCTTCTTGACACAACATCAGGCTAAAAACATTTCACTTTTTGGGTTGTTGCATGATATCGGGCATGGCCCATTTTCTCACGTTATTGAGGGAGTGACCCCAATAAGCGGAGACGAGAACGAGAATGGGCTCAACGTACTTCAATACTTCAAAAAAGAAATAGCGCAAAGCGGCGGGGATTACAACTTTATTAAAAAACTTTCGGCTCACAAAAGCCCGTTCTATAAAATAGTGATGGATAAAAATCTGGGCATGGATAAGCTCGATTATCTTGATCGGGATGTTTATCACACCGGATTCGGCCAAAGGCCGGATATAAAAAGTGTTTTTGACTATCTGACTTTTATTAAGGGCAATCTGGTAATAGACAAAAAATCTCTTGAAGCCGCAAAACAAATGCAGCGCCTTTATATGTATATGTATAAAGAGTTTTATCTGCATAAATCGTCCCAAATCAGCCAGCGTTTTTTGGAAAAGATGATTGCGATTTGGATAAAGATTGATAAGATCGACCCCGCAAAATTGTGGCTTTTGAGCGACAATGAACTATTAGCCCATATTTATAAGCACGAAAATCCGGCCCTGAAGTTTCTTTACCAATCCTATAAAGACAGAAACTTGCCTAAAACCGGATTGGTCATAAGGCTAAAAGACCGCCAGTTTAGAGAAAGGATAAGCGGCAAAAAGATAAAAGTTGTCGGTGAGGATAAAAAATTCTTCGACGATTTTGGCAAGTACTCTTCTTTTAAAAAATTCGAAAAAATAGAAGATTTAATCGGCCGGTCTCTTGGGATCGAGGCATACAAAATAGTGGTTGTTCCGATGATCACTCCTTGGCGGTTCGTGCCGGAAGATATTCTTTATCACGATAATGGCAAGATATTTTCACTCAAAGAAACCAATCCCAGATATTTCGAGGATATGAGATTGGAAGCCGACGACTATGTGGCAGTGAGGGTTTGCATTATCGGAGACAGGAACATACTATACAAAAATTCCGGCCTTATCCATAAGGTTATTAAGAATCATCTCGCGTCTTGACCTAGTAGTGAATTTTCCGAAATTACCTGATGGCGACTTTGTCGCAATCGGAAAATCTACTACTGGGTTGATTTTTTACGTTTGCGTGGTATCATCATGCAAGCTGTTTGGACAAGAAGGGAAATCAAGCATGACCAATCCAGTCTGGCTGGCCGTTGCCGCCATGTTTTTTTACGGTGCCGGCGGCCCCCTGATGAAGATGTCTCATCAGGCGGGAATTTCGACCCGGGACTTCGTCTTTATTTCTGGTTCTGTCACCGTTTTGCTGGCCACTTTCTGGGCCAACGGAGAGTCTGTGATATTTTCGGGCAAGATCCCTGTGGCACAGGCTCTCTGGACCACAATAGCCGCTGGCATTATGCTGAGTTTGGGATTCATCAACCTCAATAGGGCGCTTGCCGAGCCGCTGGGTTTGGTGTCGGTCGTGATGATCATCGCCTCTGCCAACCCGCTCATTTCAAGCTCATTGAGCATGGTCTTTCTTAACGAAGCTAAAAAAATGAACCTTTCGACATTTATTCCCGGCGCCTTACTGATAGTGGTCGGAACGATACTTGTCGGCCTTAGCACCAAATTCCGCTTCTAGCGGGATTTTAGTTTGTTCGCCCCAAGAGATATTTGCGATATAAAACAGAAAAACCCGCCGAAGCAGGAATTCTGCTGGCGGGTTATCGCTCAGTCGATGTACTTTTATCAACCATATCAATTCTGACCCTGGAAAGTCTTCGCCAATCCCTGAATGCCCAAACAGTAAATGGCAATACAATAGGACCGCTCACGAATGACGCGAATAGAGAAAAACATTCTCGACCTCTCACCCAATAAACTCCATGAGGAGGATTATCTCCGGAGACGCCATCGGCCCTCTTCATCGTGTAAAAATTTAGTAGACCAAAGAAAATCCAGACAAGAATCAGGGTCGTCATTTAAACTCCTTTTTATGAACTTGAAACCGCATATAATAATAGCACGTTTCAGTTTTTAATCAATCATTTGTCAAAAAAAGAGGGAGCCAATTTCGTGTACTCCCTTGGTTGATGCGCACGCATTACACAACGAGATGAGCGCGGTACTCGTTGAGTTGCGTTCGCCATGCCTGAATGACCTTCGGTTGTGCCGGCTCTGCGATGAACAACTCGTCGCCGGGTTGCTGGTAGCGGGGATTCGGATCGGGATTGAACACCTCTCCGTTTCTGCCGAGCTGTGCGACAGTTTCGTTCCGAGCGGTAAACTCTGAGAACAGGTGAGACAAATTTCTGATGCCGCCAAGACCGAGTTCGGTCCAAGTGACAACGATAGTCCCGTCGCTTGCAGCTAGCTCTCTGGCAATTTCGGGAGCATCTGCGTCGCTTTCGACAAGCGCTTTGAACATACGAAAGTTCGGGAGCGAATCTGCTGGCGAAAGAAATGTCCCGTGTGCCAGCGGAATGAACATAACCCCACGCCTTTCAAGATTGAGCCCGAAGCCGACGGAGAGCGTTACCCGAAGGTCAAACTTGCTCTTGTCGCCTTCAAGCAACTTGACAAGCAACTTGAAGTTCCAATAATTGCTTGGCGACCGGCCAGGAACTTTCTCTTGTGGATTTTCGTCTACGAGAGTGAAAATCTCATTTCTGCAGTCAGAACGATCCTGTCGTTTGATGTTTCGCTCTGCGAGCATGGCGAGCGACTTGTCATCTAGCGCGTACATCTTAATCGGTTCAGAATATGCCTTCGATGCGCCTTTCAGGAGCTTTAAGCCCTTGTGGGCCGCGGCCTTCCGAAGAAGGTCGAGAAGCGTGAAAGTATCCATACCAGCAGTCAAATTCAGCGTCGTTGTCATGACAATCTCCTGTTCAGTTTTGTTGGTATAAGATCTGGTGTGACAGTAGCAAAAACGGCTCTAAAAATCAACAAATCAACGTACGAAGTGGATAACATCTGATAAATCAGACAAAACAAAATGCCGACTTGTTAGTCGGCTTCGAAAAAGTTATCCGTCTTTAATGCGACCTGAAACATGGTTTCAAGTAGAGCGGGGTTGAGAGGATTTTCTGCCCTCAGATATTCAGGGTTCAACAGGGTTCTGGATGCTCCTGCCACACTCCAGCATACCTCTAACATACAAAGAGAAGTTTGTATTTCGTGCCAGACTTGAGCAGTAGGATAAGGGTCGTCCCAGTCAAAATCTCCAATACATTCAAGTTCGGGGAACTTGTCTTTATATTGTTTCTTCAGTTCGTATAAAAATTCATGCCAAGGCCGAGTTCCGTAAAAGAGAGGCGGGAAACTAGTTTTGCTTTTCTCTCGAGCAAATTCCATGAAACCTCTTACCAACTCGGTTGGTGACATGTGTATCTCCTATTAAAGAACGCTGGCAATAAAATACCACACCTTAGATAGTTTGCAATAAAAAAGCTGACATTTGTCAGCTTAACCAGCTATCCACGTGTGAGCCGTTATTTTCCACTCGTTATTAACCTTTTCTATAACAAACACTAAGCCGTCACTAGGAGCATTATTAAGAATAAACATAGCCACATAACTGCCTAGCGGCAAATCGTTATTAGGCTGGTTGTTTTGGGTTAAAGGAAAAACTTGCCTAATTGCTTCTGCGGTGCTTTTCCAGCTAACTTTATTTGTTAGGCCACTTGAATTAGACGGTAAGTTTACATAATCCGGCTCATTTGGGTCGCCATGACCATACATATCCACCTGTTCATGGTTGCTGAATAGCCACATAGTCAAAACTTTTCTTAACCAAATATCACTATTAAAGGCGGGGTCATTGATAGAAAAGATTTTATTTGTATTGCTATTTAATTTACCGCTATCAAAGTATTTAACAGCTTTATCAATGTCCTGTTGAACCAGCCAAGTATTTGAAAAATCGTCAAAAAATTCTGTAACCTCTTGGAGTTCTTGGGTGTTCGTTTGCGAGTGTGCAGAAACATTAAAAGTGAGTAGCGAAACTGCTAATGCCACAAAAAAAGCATTGATTTTTGTCATTTTCACCCCTTCTTAGATTGTAAAAGTATCCTCTTATCTTTTACACTACTAGCAAAAAAAAGCAAGCTGTTTCGAGCGGGCGAACTTTAATTTCTTTCATCCTCTAGGGGCGGGCAGGTATCGCTCTCTCTAAAATCGAGTTTTGGTTATTCGCTACAACTCGTGTAACGGATAATAAATCAGACAAACTAAAAGGCGCCTGTTTAAGATGCCTTTTAAAATTAGTATTTAACTTGTCCTGAGTATATCGAAGGAGTCGAAGGATTATTTAACTTTTTTCTCAACTGACATTAATCTTGCATCGAATGTCTGGACTTTATCATCCAAACGCTCGAATGCTTTCTTTGAGGGAATTTCTAAAACAACGTCAAGAACTGTTTTCAGAGCAGACTTCACCTCTGCCATGTCATTATCAACTTTATCAAAACGAGCATCTACGGCATCAAAACGCTTATCAACCTCATCAAAACGCTCATCAACTTTTGCAAATTGTTCTGCAGTCATCCGTGCCAAGGAATCAATGGTCATTTTCTTATTGGTCATATTTCAAGTATAGAAAGCTGATTACCAATGTCAATGTATAATTTGGTTCGAACCATATTTTACGAAACCGCCAATTCGTTTTTGCCCCCAAAATTCAATACGAAATGGCCGCCGACCCCGCCTTGGCGGGGGAGGTGGCTTCCGAAACGTTGCCTTTTCCTAAAGTGTCCGCCCACGCACCCTTGGATGGAACACCGTGGCACAGGTGGTTTTGAGGTGGCAGGGGGGGGGTTTTAGTAGCTTTGTACCTAATTTAGCAGATTAAGATTAATTACTCAAATAAACGAAAGCCGCTCTTTGGGAGCGGCTCGTCGGTCTTGTTGTGAGAACCGACAAACTCTGCTACACGTAGCCGAACGCGATAAGGTCACCGCCTGCCTTTCGGCGAAGCTTGTCCTCACACTCGGAACAAAGTGGCTTACCTATCAGCCGACGCGCCTTACGGAGGTTTTCCCTCACTGCCTCGGTTGCGTCAGGTGGGGTTTCGGCGACTGAGGCAACGGGTATTCCTCTTTCGTCGTCCCATACGTCCTGACAGCGGGCACATTGACCTTCTCTCTGCCAATGCAACTTGCTTCGCCAACCTCCCTCTTGCCACGGTTGAGCTCGTTCCATAGTACTTACCTTCTTTCTTTGGGTTTTGGTCTGCCCTCTGCCGACACTTTAAATTATACCACATCACTATGGTATAAGTCAAATTGTCCGCCCAGTAGGAGTCGAACCTACGACCCTCTCCTTAAAAGGGAGCTGCTCTACCAACTGAGCTATGGGCGGATATTTATGTGTCCATCTTTAACTATTTTATCAATATAATCATGCCTTTTTAATCTTTTCAGCTTGATTTCAATTTTTCTCGCTTTTTGTATCGTGTCATATTCTTGATACAAAACTAATTCCAGGCGACCCATTCTTTTTGTAGAATGGTTATATCCATCTTGATGGCTTTTCAATCTTTGCTGAATATTAATTGTGCTACCTATATAATATCTACCATCTTTTAAACTTTTTAGGATGTACACGAATGGCATGGCATATAAATCTATGAGTCCCGACGCTCCGGTCGGGACCCCGACTTTTCGTCGGGGCTATGGGCGGATATTTAAACTAAACTATCGGCGGATGCGGGTTTATGTGCTGAAATCATCCGAATTTTAACATGAAAAATTATTTCTTACAATCTTGACGCTTAGAATTAAAAGGTTAGTATTTGGCTATCACAGATGTTCCAGTATTTCAGGATACCCCACTATTACATTACCACGTACCACGAATCCTTGACTTTAGTTTAAAAAAGACGTATAATTAAGGATATTTAAAATTCACCTAATTAACCAAATATGACGAATATTCATTCGAAATTTTCCGGGTCGATATCGATATTGTTGATACAGGCGGTCGTTTTTTATGTTTCCGGGCTGAGCATTCTTGTTTCGGCTTTTTTATTTAACGCAAATTATGTTTCTGCGGATGAAATAGTTTTATTTACTGACAGTTTTGACCAAAGCGGAAGCGGTATAACTAACCTTTGGTATAACGCTGATTTTCCTGGTACGTCCAGTCCTGAGAGAAAAAGCAGCGACTCGCCGGGAAGTTTTGGAGTCGGAGTCGGCGGTTCCAAAGGCCTTCTGTTTGACGTAAGCAACAGTAGCGATCCTGATGACGGCATAGAAAGAAATGTGGCTACTTTCGGCTATGCCACCTTGAGAGTTGAATATTCTCGTACTGTTTCCGGGTTCGGGTCAGGCGATGAATTTGTGTTTAAATATTCTCTTGACGGAGGGGAATTCGTTACTAAAGAAGCTCTTTCCGCCGACCAATCCCACTCGATCGTATCTTTTGATATTCCGAATCCCGACAGAAACACCAGATTGACGTTGAGGTTTTATGTTAATGGAAGCGGAACAAATGACGATGACCGCACGGGTTTGGATAATGTGAAAGTTTATGGGGATGACGCGCCTGATTTTTATGACGGTTTTGAAAACTATGACGATATTGAGGATCTAGAAGATGAAGATGAAGGGGGCTGGGAAACATCTGAAACTCCAACAATAGAACATGGCGATGAGGATAACGATAAGATGTGGACCGATGATAATAGTGACGAGGCGGGGCACTCATCTAGCGGCGATCATGAAGAACGAGGCCATTCTGTGCTTTTAGAGGGCAGCGGCGGTGATGCCGAGGAGGCGGACGAGGTTATACAAAAAACTTTCAATACAACCGGTCTGGAAGACGTCAATTTGCGTTACTCAAGAAGGGTGAACTCTTTGGAAGCCGGGGAATCATTCGTATCTTATTATTCGGTTAACGGCGGCGACAGTTGGATTTCGCTGGAGACCATCAACGGCGCTTCCGGGAATGGCGATGATGTTCCGTTCGGATCCGTAAAATTCGGACCGGAAGATCTTAGCGGGGCCGACAATAATTCCGGTTTTATGATTCGGTTTGAGATAAACGGAAGCGACAACAATGACGACGCATACATTGACGATGTTGTTGTCTGGGGCGATCCGATACCGACAGGGTCAGTTACCATAATAAAAAACTCCATACCAGACGAACAAGTGTTTTATTTCTCGACAAATTTTGACGGAGGATTTTCTTTGGATGATGACCCTGAAAGCGAACTCACAAACCAAAAAACATATCCCACCCTTTCTCTTGGCGAATATGTGTTTATTGAGGGAGCTGCGGATAATTGGGTGCTGACAAGCATATCTTGTACTGATGCAACGGCGGAAGTAAATCTCGACAACCGAGAAGTAACCTTGTCTTTGGAAGAAAATGAAAATATAACCTGTACATTTACCAACACAAAAAACGGCTCTCTTGTGGTTAAAAAAACAACAGATCCTGAAGGAGGAGAAGGAGAGTTTGAGTTTAGCGGAAGCATGGAGGGAACTCTTGAGGAAGACGGAGAGGAAATGAGTTTTGACGTTATTCCCGGCGAGTATGATGTGACCGAAGCAACTCTTGAGGGTTGGGACCTGACTGGTATTTCTTGTGATGACGACAACAGTTTGGGCGATATTGAAACAAGAACCGCCCACTACATAATTGAAGCGGGAGAAGAGGTCACCTGCATATTTAATAACACCGAACGCGGTTCCGTTACGATAACTAAATTAGCCGATCCTCTTTTTGGCCCATTCACGTTTTCCTTGATCAGCAACCTGCTCACCCAGGCGATAGAAGCCGTATATCAGGACGGCTTGTTTAGCGGCGGTGACAACAATAACTATACCTTTTGGAATTTACTTGCCGGTGATTACGGCATTGAAGAATCGGTTCCTTTGGACTGGTTCGGTATTCAGACATCAAGTTGCGAAGGTTGGGGAGAGGATTCATCTTCTGCCATAAACTTGCTTCCCGGTGAACACGTTGATTGTGTATTTAACAATACCCAGTTCGGCACAATTGGCGGGGTTAAGTTTGAAGACAAAAATGGCGACGGGATAAAAGATGATGATGGCGAACAAGGTCTTGAGGGTTGGAATATTACCCTTGATTATCTTTACGGCGAGAGCGAACCGGAAAGCGAGTTTCCTGTAACCGTATCTACAGATCAAAATGGCAGTTATCTGTTTTCTGATCTGGTGCCGGGCACATATAGTGTTTGTGAAGAACAACAGCCGGATTGGGAGCAAACTCTGCCTAATGGCGAAGGCGGTGAGGAGGGCGAAGGCGAAGAAGGGGAATATGATGAATATGTTGGGTGCGGTGAAAACAGCTTTGGTTACGAGGTCTATCTTTCAGCCGGGGAAAATAATCTTGACAACCACTTCGGCAATTTTGAAACAGCAAAGGTATCCGGCTACAAGTGGCACGATCTCAACGCCGACGGTATTTGGCAAAAAGAAGACATCGAAAACCTAGAACCGGCTCTTGGAGGATGGGAAATACGCGCAATTCTAGCGAATGACAGCGAAGAAGACGAAGACGGAGAATCAAAGGCCGTATTTACTGATGAAACCGGCTATTACGAATTTAATTTTAATGCCGGTGAAGCCGGAGAATGGGAAATCAGCGAAGTATTGCCGGAACCGGAAACCGGCGGCTGGGTTCAGCGCTATCCGAACGACCCGAATACCTATTCCATAAATGTTTTATCAGGAACGAACGAGGAAAATATTAACTTTGGCAATCAGCTTGATGAAGTCGTGCCCCAAAGCCAATTTGACAACGATCGAAACCACGAAGTGATAGACACAGAAATAGTCGCCCTCTCTTTGACCGGATCATCGGTTGATCAGCATTCGGGCGTTCAAGAGGTAACTTTGTCCATTTATCAGCTTGGCGGATCGGAGTCAGTTGAAAATTATCCGGGTCAAAACTTCTTTGATGTGTTTAATGAATTAAGTTGTCCGTCTTCCCAAGATAGACATATTCCGATAGAAATTGTCGCGCTTGAACTTGTAAGTGTAAGCCCGGCAACGAACAATTGGGAGCATAACTGGACTCCTCCTGAACCCGGAACTTATTGTTTTGAAGTTTCAGCCGAAGATAAGGTGGGAAATATTGAAAATACAGCCGTGGCTGGGCCGCTTGCTTATGTGCCGGTAGCAAAAATATCCAACGAGAGTACGGAAAATATTACAGAAACTGGTTTTGCTGTTGAATGGACGACTGATAAACCGGCAACAAGCCGAGTTGTCTATGACGCCGTTTCTCATTCAGAACTTGGAGAAGCTCCAAACTATGGCTATGCCTTTTCAACATCGGAACAAGATATTGACCCCAAAACATTAGAACACTCTGTTGCCTTAACCGGCTTAACCCCGGGTACCACTTATTATTATAGGACCATATCGGCCGCTTCTCCTGAATCAGTTAGCGAAGAAGGAAGCACTAGTACGCAGTCCCAATCTTCTGATGAGGAAGACGGAGAAAGCGGTGGCGGTGGTGGCGGTGGTGGCGGGGTGGGCTATGTATTAAATAGTTCCGGATTGACCCCAACACCGAGCCCGACTCCAGCGCTGACGCCAAGCGTTGTTCCTTCGCCAACTCCAAGTGGCAATATTGCCGGAGCTTCAATTGCTTCCAATCTGGGAAATACCCAAAAACCGACGACTGCGTCCGATGAGGCTACTGAAACACCGGATGAATCAACTGATGACGAGATCCGGCAAGAAGAATCAGGGCCATCGCTTTCGCCGGTTCCTTCTGGGATAACGGAAGCGGAGCCTAATTTTGCCTTAGCTATGCTGTCCGGATTAATGGAGTCGGTGAGCTTGTGGTGGCTAGTGGCGTTGGCCGCAGTAGTTATCGGCGCAGCTTATACTCAAAAAAACAAAAAGATCAAAAAATAGAATACGAGTTGCAAAAATACACATTAAAGAGAGCGAACTGAAAAGTTCGCTCTCTTTAATGTGTAGGTTGTCTTTTTTCAGAAAAGAATTACAATGTTTGACTATATGCTGTTGAAAATAACCGTATTTATTGGCGGAGCTTCGGTTATGGTATTAGAGCTTATAGGCGCAAGAGTTCTTGCTCCATATCTCGGAACTTCCATAATTGTTTGGACCAGCTTGATAGGCGTAGTGATGGCTAGTTTGAGCGCGGGTTATTTTATCGGCGGCAAAGCCGCCGATAAAAGAGCAGACTATAAGATATTGGCCTATGTAATTTTTCTGGCCGGTATATCGATAGGCGTGATGGCGGTATTCAAATCGGTCGTCCTTTTATTCGTGCAGTCGCAGATAGCCGATATCAGGTGGGCGTCCCTTCTAGGTGCTTTAATTCTTTTTACTCCCGCCAACGTATTGTTGGGAGCCATCTCTCCTTATGCGGTGAAATTATATTTCAGCGATTCCAACCGTATCGGTGCGACAGTAGGCAACCTTTATGCCATATCAACCGTCGGGAGCATTGTCGGCACATATGCCACGGGATTCTTTCTTATTTCTCACTTCGGCAGTACCAATCTGCTGTTTTCTTTGGCGGCACTCTTGGTTTTCCTGTCCACTTTCATCTATTCGGTAAAAATAATAGTGAGATGTATTGTGGTTCTGGCGCTCTCTGCGATGCCGTTATTAAATTCAAACTTACAATACCAATTTGCCTCTATCGGATTTTTGGATGTGGATACTAATTACAACAGGGTCTGGATTCTGGACGGTATTGATTCCGTGAAAAGAAGGCCGATACGCACTTTGAGTACGGGGGCCAATTACATTCAATCGGCGATGTATCTTGACGGCGACGATTTGGCCGTCGAATACGCCAAATTTTTTAATTTAGCCGATTATTTTAATAAAAACATAAACAAAGCGCTCATAATAGGCGGGGGCGCTTATTCTTATCCGAAAAATTTTTTATCCGAACACAAAGACGCCGAAATGGACGTAGCGGAGATAGATCCGGGACTTACTGAACTGGCCAGAGCATTCTTCGGCCTAAAGAATTCTCCGAGATTGAATGTGTTTCATCAGGACGGCAGAGTATTTTTGAAGAAAACGGACAGCAAATACGATGCCATTTTTATAGACGCTTTCGCTTCTTCAATTCCGTTTCATCTGACAACCAAGGAATTTGTCGCCGAAGTTTTTAGCCGGCTTAATGAAGGCGGCGTCGTAGCTATGAATATTATTGCGTCAATAGAAGGGGATACCGGGAGATTTTTGCGCGCCGAGTATGCGACGTATAAATTATTCTCTGATTTTGTATATATATTTCCGGTTCAGGAGCCGGAAGCCGGCAATAAAATTCAAAACATAGTTTTGGTGGCGATAAAAGGCGATATAACAACTCCGGAGGTTGTTAGCGGCGCATTCAAGGAATACTTAGATCACTTGTGGACGGACAAAATAGAAACGGATATTCCCGTTTTAACCGATAATTTTGCTCCTGTTGACCAGTATTTGGCGAAGGTTTTATAGGGTTTGAAGGCGGACATTTAAAATGATAGGATGGTTTTGCAGTATGCCTTCCAAAGACACAAAATCTCAACTCGCCAAATACAGCCTGGAAACCGTATATATTGGCGAATACATAGACCTGAAAAGGGTTCAGGAAAATATAAAGCATTACTCTTTTCTTAACAGAGACCACCCCCTTGTCGTTCGCCTGTTAAAGGATCAATATGCCGTTCTGACCAAATTTGGAGCGGTAACTTTTTGGAATGTTCCTTATCGCTTGCGCAGTCAATTTTTTAACGAACTCAAGCCGTACGTTAAGGCGAAGAAGGAGTCATATCCTTACGACGAAGACACTAAAGTTATTGTCGGCGGAGAATTCGACAGGGTTACATTTGAGAAAGTGTCCCTCTCCCACCTTGACGTAAATCACATAAAAATCATTTCTTACGTGCTTTCTCAATCAGTCGCCCTTGAGAGATATGAAGACGAAATAGAAACCAGTTTGTCGGAGATCGGCGCGATTGTAGAAAATCTCAAAACAAGCGGTAAAGCGATGCTTCGAGAGAGGCAGGTCTTAAAACAAATAGGCAGAGTATTGTCGGTCAAACAAACCGTAGTGGCGCATTTGTCTCTGTTTGATAAACCGGAAGAGGTCTGGGAATCGCCCGACCTAGAGAATTTATACAACAAGCTGAATGCCGAGTATGATCTAAGGGACCGTTTTGATGTGCTGGATGAAAAAACGAATTATCTGTCCGACATTTCCCAAATGCTTATGAACTTTTTGGCCGAAAAAAGAAACGCGTTTTTGGAGATTATCATAATAATTCTCTTTATTGTTGACCTGATGCTCTGGTTCTTGCCTCCTTTTCCCGAAGTGGTAACATTCATCAGAACATGGTTCTGATGAATAACTAAACCCAGATTAGATATTGTTTTGGGTTTAGCGCTTTGGATTTAATTTTATGTCAAAGAAACTACTGAAAGTGGGCGTATTAATGGGCGGTCCTTCGGCTGAACACGAGGTGTCTTTGGCTACTGGCAATAATGTCATAGCCAATCTGGACAAGGCAAAGTACACACCTGTTGTCATCAAGCTGTCAAAAACCCGTTCGACGGGCTCAGGGCAGGCCGTCAAATGGTATGTAAACGGTCGGCTGATGGATATGCCCAAAGCTCTCAAAAGCTGCGATCTTATTTTCAACGCTCTTCATGGCACATTCGGAGAAGACGGCAGAGTGCAGGCGCTGATGGAATATTACGGCGCTCGATACACCGGCTCCGGCATTACTGCTTCTGCTCTTGCGATGGACAAACTTCGAAGCAGAGAAATATTTAAGTTGGCGGGTTTTTGCGTTCCCAAAACACTGAAAATAAAAAAAGGAGAAAATTATCAAGCTCGATTGAATCTCTTTGTCACAAAAATCACCAAACTTCCCGTCGTGGTAAAACCGTGTTCCAGCGGCTCATCGGTGGGCGTTAAGATCGTATCGGACGAGAACAAACTCATCAAAGCCGTAGACGAAACATTCCAATTAGATAAAAAAGTTCTTGTCGAGGAATTTATCAAAGGTAGGGAAATTGCTTGCGGGGTTTTGGACAACTTCAATGGTCAAGAAACTGCCGCTTTGCCGGTGACTGAAATCGCGCCTCTTAAAAAACACAAGTTTTATGATTACGATGCCAAGAACAAGGACGGCCATACGGCGTTCACCACCCCAGCTCAAATTGACGAGACAACATATAATAAAGCACAGGAAACAGCTGTTCGCGCCCACCAACTCCTCGGTTGCCGCAGTTATTCAAGGACAGATATGATGTTAAGGAACGATAATATTTATGTTTTGGAGACCAACACCTTGCCTGGTCTGACAAGTCACTCACTTATTCCTCAAGCGGCCAAAGCCGCCGGATTGACATTTTCTCAGTTACTCGATAAGATCATCGACAGCTCATTAACTTAGCAAAAAAGAGGTCGAGAATGAAGAATTTACTCGTAATCCTTGGCTTTATTTTCATTTTTGGCGGATTTGCTTCAGCCCAGAACCCCCCGGTAGCGCCCGACTATACTCAATGGGAAAAACAAGAGGGCGAAAGAGTTGAGGCCAGTTTTAATGGCAAGGAAATAATAGTACAAATCGAACATTATAGTTATCATACCGGTAACAAGATTGGTCAGCATGCATTCATTATTCTTGATGAGGAAGATAAGCCTTGGTTTTTTATTAATATGGTAGAACAAAGTACCATAGGGTATGTATATATTTTCGAAAGGAAAGATAACTTGTGGGTGTTTATTCAGGGGGTCCAAAGTGAGGAAGAGTTTATGAAATATTTAAAGGATAACTATAAATTAGAATTCAAATAATCCTGCTGCGGCGGGGTTTTTGTTTTTTAAATTTTTTATGCTAGAATCGAAACATGCAGCGCACTCCCATCGATGAAACTAAAAATTTAGTCGGCAAAGAGGTCAATCTTTTCGGTTGGGTCAATGTTCGGCGGGATCACGGCAAAATCATTTTTATCGATCTTAGGGACAGGAGCGGTGTTGCGCAAGTTGTGTTCACTCCCTCAAACAAAGACGTCTACGAACTTGCCAATAAATTAAGGTCCGAATGGGTCGTGCGGCTCAAAGGAAAAGTTAACGCTCGTCCGGAAAAGATGGTCAATCTCGAAATACCGACGGGGAAAGTTGAAATTGAACCGTTGGAACTCGAGATATTGAACGAAGCAGAAACACCGCCGTTTCCCATTGACACAGATGGCCAAGAAATTGACGAAGAGGTTAGGTTAAAATATCGCTATCTTGATCTTCGTCGTGAGCGTCTTCAAAAAAACATTATCCTTCGTTCCAAGTTTGTTGATCTCGCAAGACAATTTCTTTTTAAGAAAGGATTCCTAGAGATAGAGACTCCGATTCTCTCGGCTCCGACTCCGGAAGGTTCGCGGGACTTTGTTGTGCCATCGCGATTAAATCCCGGCAAATTTTTTGCTCTTCCCCAGTCGCCCCAGCAGTATAAACAGCTTCTGATGGTAGCCGGATTTGAAAAATACTTCCAAATAGCACGATGTTTTCGTGATGAGGATCTGCGCGCCGATAGGGGATTTGAACACACGCAGATCGATTTAGAAATTAGCTTCGTTGAGCAGAAAGACGTAATGGCTTTGGATGAAGAGATGATCACTGCCGTTGTCGAATCGATGGGGTATAAGATAAAACAAAAACCGTTCCCCGTATTTACTTGTCAGGAAGCGATAACAAAATTTGGGGCTGACAAATTTGATTTGCGCACCGAGGAAGATAAAAAAAATGGAGTTCTTGCATATGCGTGGGTAATCGATTTTCCTTTTTTTGAAAAAGAGGCTCCGCCAGCTGGCGGATGGACATTCACGCATAACCCTTTTTCTATGGCCAAGCCGGAACATTTGGACTGGTTGGTTAAGGGGGAAAATATAGACCAGATACTGACTACTCAATATGATCTTGTCTGCAATGGCATTGAAATAGGCGGCGGCAGTATTAGAGCGCACAAACCGGAAATGCTTGAAGCTGTCTTTAGGATTATGGGTTATTCTAAAAACGATATTCAAAAACAATTCGGACACATGCTTGAAGCATTTAAATTTGGCGCTCCGCCTCACGGAGGAATTGCCCACGGAATTGAGAGGAATTTGATGACATTGTTGGGGGAAGATTATCTGCGCGAAGTACAGGCGTTTCCTCAAACAAGCTCAGGCCGGACATCAGTTATGGATGCGCCCGGTGAATTAAGCGACAAACAGCTTCAAGAGTTAAAGATTAAAATATAAAAATAACCACTTTAAAACGTTGCAGAGGAAATTATACATACTTTCGGGTGTCTTGAGCGTTTTGATTTTAGTTAACGTTTTTTTCATCTTCTCTTTCCAGAGAGAGGGTACGAATAATTTCGGCTATGCCGGCGCATCTCTCAACAGTACTCAGGCCTATATTTTTCCTATTTCCGAGTCGACGTATCTGCCCGTGCTGAATACGGCCATAGAAAGACCGGTATTGAGCGCTAAATCAGCAATCGTTTACGACACAAGGTCTTCAAGATCGCTCTATTCTAAAAATCCAGAAGAACGTCTTCCCATCGCGTCTTTGACTAAACTGCTTAATGCCGTCATTGTATTTGAGAATTTGGATCTCGATGATATTGTCCGTATTCCCCAAGAAGTCATCAGGGTTGACGAAGAGAAACAGACGCTATATCTGGACGAAAATATCAGAGTGAGGGATCTCGTCAAAATGATGGTCATTGAATCATCTAATGATGCCGCCTACGCTTTAAAGTATCACGCTTCCAATCTCGGCCTTAATTTAGTTGGCCTTATGAATAAAAAAGTTATTGAACTGGGTATGAATTCCTCAATATTTCATGACCCTGCCGGGCTCAATGACGACGCATTGTCTACCTCGGAGGATCTGCTCAAGTTGGTAAACTACTCTCTTAAATTTGATGAATTATGGTCTTTTCTTGGCGAAAAAACCGTCAGGGTTTATTCCGTAGACGGCAGAATAGAGCACCAGATAAACAGCACCAACCAGCTTTTGGGTGTTATTCCCGATGTTATCGGCGGTAAGACTGGTTATACCGATGGAGCGTTGGGATGTATGGTATTAGTGGTTGATGTTCCCGGTAGAAATGATAAACTTATCAGTATAGTTCTGGGTTCTGAGGATCGATTTGCCGATACGGAAAAATTAATAAACTGGACCAAAAGAGCGTATAGTTGGGATTAGGTTTTTATAAATGACGGATATCTTTACGGTACTTAACGTAATCAGGATTTTTGCCGTAGCAACGACGGCTTTTTTTGTTGCGCTTATTTTTACTCCTTTTTGGACCAAATTCTTGCACCGTTATCGATTGGGGAAACAGATAGTCAGATCCGATACCGCTCCGATATTTTCCGAGATGCATAAGAAAAAGGTGGGTACGCCGACTATGGGCGGGGTCATTGTTTGGTTCACTGTTCTTGTTCTTGTTCTTGGATTTTTCTGGGCTTCAAGGGTTTGGCCCGATAGTCTTGTTGCCAATCTTAATTTTTTGTCTCGTGGCCAGACCTGGGTCCCGTTAGCGGCTATGATGGTGGCCGCAATATTCGGATTTATAGACGACCTTTTTGGAATAATGAGGATAGGTCCCGGCGGCGGGGGATTGAGAATGAGAGACCGTCTTATAATGTATGCTCTTGTTGGTGCGGGCGGGGCATGGTGGTTCTACTACAAGCTAGGGTTTGATTTCATTAACATCCCTTTTCTCGGCGACTGGGTTATCGGCTGGTGGTACATAATTTTCTTCGTATTCATAATAGTGGCGAGCGCTTTTTCGGCCAACGAAACCGACGGTTTGGACGGATTGGTGGCCGGTATCTTTTTGACGATGTTCGGCGCGTACGCGGCTATTGCTTTTGATCAAGGAAAGATCGATCTTGCTATTTTGCTGTCAGCGACAATGGGCGCATTGGTTGCGTTTCTCTGGTTCAATATTTATCCGGCCAAGTTTTTCATGGGTGACACCGGTTCTATGGCATTGGGAACGATGCTTGGCGTTGTGGCGATGCTTACCAATACCCCGTTGTTGCTTATTCCGATAGCCATCGTGTTTATAATGGAGTCCGGTTCGGTAATAATTCAAATGACATCAAAGAAATTGCGCGGTAAAAAGATATTTTTATCTACTCCTATCCACCATCATTTCGAAGCTCTTGGCTGGCCCGAAATGCAGGTGACGATGCGGTTCTGGGTTATCAATGCCGTTGGGGCAATAATCGGGTTAATAATATTTCTCGTGGATTCTAAAATTCCTCCGATATCATTTTTCTAGCCCAAATGAAAAAGGAGCCGGTTGGCTCCCTCACCTTTCTTTTCTTAGTTTTCAATTGTTGACCAGACCGCGAATGCTCTGTCTTCTTTCGGCGTACTCTGGTACACAGCCATACTCGCATAGGTATTCGTCTTTGTTTCAGAATACTGGTAACCTACAAGACCAAGCACCAAACTGGATGCGTTTATAGCATTTTGTCGACCGGCGAAACAGCACAACATTCCAGCCGCCCTTCCAGCTTTTTGGTAACCGGTAAGCCCCAAAAGATTAGTAGCATCCATCTTTGATTTTTGAAAGCCGGCTATTCCCATGACCATTCCGGACTCATGACCGGATTTCTGATATCCGGATAATCCCAAACCTACTATAGCATCGAATTTAGCCTCTTGATATCCTGCCACACCAACACCAACGTAAGCATTTGTGGCCTCTTGATATCCTGCCACACCAGCATAAACGTAAGCATCATTGCCCGCCTTCTGGAAAAACGATCCCAGTACACTATGAGCATCCCCTCCCGCTTTTTGATACGGAGAGAAAACGGAGTATATACTCTTGGAACTTTCGGCATTGCCTAATACCGTAAAGACGTTACCATTGATATTCAGAGGGAACGAGAGAAGGGCGATAATCGCCAGCGCTTTGGGTGTATTTCTTAACCGCTGTGTTTCGGTTGCGTTAGGCCAAAACCAAAACCACCAGATCATAGAATAACCCAAAAAGGTTTCCAGAAAAAGAATGATGTTTTCCACGCGGCCTCCTTGTTGTCAGGGAACGAGCGTGGCTTTATTATATATAATGATTTTGAACTGTCAAGTAGTTCGCCAGCCAGCAGAATTTGACACAGCACTTGTCTTGTGTTATAGTGTTTTATTCTTTCACAACTTATGGGGGGATGGTGGCAGATAATGACCTTGATCTCGAAGTAAAAGCCCACAGCTTTCATGATTATGTTAACGAGAATAAGAAGATAGTAGATATTTTGTTTTGGGTTTGGAATGTCTTTTTGACTGATAAAAGCAAGAGAATAGTCAAAGAAATATTTACCTTGACACTTGTTGCAAATCTTTTAGGTGTTTTAACAGCTTATTATGCGATCAGGAATATTCTCGATGGGCTTTTTACCAAGAATCTCGACCTTTTGGTTTTGGGTTTTATGTCGCTTGGAGCCCTTCACCTCGTTATCCGATTTATTAAATCAGTAAATCACATTCGTCGAGAACGTTTTTTTGCCGACTTCGGTTGCCAAATGAGCGACAAAGTAAGTCGTTTATTTTTTGAGAAATCTCTTGGAACACACACCAGTGAAGATAATATCTTAAACGAAGCAAATATAAGCAGAGGTTTTGAGGGATTGAGAGCCATAATCGTTATATTAATGGTAGATTTGCCCGACCTACTGATCACTCTGGGAATTGCTTTTGTCGCCCTATGGTTTATTGACCCTGTGGTGGCGTTAATAGTGACGTTCTTTATAGCATTCCATCTTGTTTGGTCGGGCCTGGTTAACTATATGATCATGACCGTTGGTTACCCGATAGAGAAAAAATGGCGGTTCCTTACTCGCTTTAGAAAGGAACGAATGAGAGGCATTGAACGGATGAAGACAAGCGCGAAAGAAGAAGAGGAGTTGGAGAATATCAGGAAATATTACAATGAAGCAATCGTTCCTGATTTGAAACTTTGGATAAAAGTTTTTAAGCTGTGGTGGGCAAGAGGCACTGTCTCCACATTCATTTACCTCGGTGCTCTGATGTATGGAGTTAGGCGGATCTGGTTAGGTGAATTGTCGCCTGGTTTCATATATCCAATGTTTACTCTGGCTACGCAGATATTCGATAACTTGTGGAGGATGGGCGATTTGGAAAGACTCATCCACTACAATCTTTGGGCAGCTGAAAACCTTAAAGAAGCATTGAGTTTGCCGGTCGGGCTGACGTTCAAAGAGAACGCCATCGTATTGCCCAAAAATTCTCCATGCAGAATAGAATTTGATGCCGTGTCTTATAGGTTTAAAGACGATACTTCGTCGCTGGTGCTTAGCGATATTTCCTTTGCGGTCGAACCGGAGGAAAAAGTCGCTATTGTCGGTACAAGCGGAGCGGGCAAAAGTACGTTGATCAAACTGCTACTCAGATATATGGACCCGACCAGCGGGTCGATAAAGATCGACGGTCATGATCTAAGAGACGTCGATCTCAATTCGTGGTTAAATCTTGTCGGTTACATTTCCCAAACGCCGCAGATATGGAATGATACAGTTCGCGGCAACGCCTTGTACGGGGTTCCGGCGAGTGAAAAGGCGACTATTTCGGATGAATATCTTTGGGAACAGGCAGGAGGTGTTCAGGTTGATTTTGGAGAGAGATTAGTCGATGGATTGGATACTGTCGTTGGGGAAAGAGGGATTAAGCTCTCTGGCGGCCAGAATCAGCGGCTTATGATCCTTGCGGCAATAATGAAAAATCCGAGATTTATGATCGTTGACGAAGCCACCAGTTCTTTGGATTCTTCAACCGAAAAACTGGTCCAAGTTGGACTGGAGAAAGCACTAAGCAGAAACTGCGGAGCACTGATAATTGCTCATAGGCTTAGTACTGTCAGGCGACTTTGCAACAAGTTCATCGTGGTAGAACCGGTCAACGGCTCCGGCGGAAAGATAGTCGGTGTGGCAAAGAGTTTCGAAGAGCTTTATGAGGCCTGTCCTCAGTTCAGAAAATTGGCTGATGACCAGGAAATAAAGATTTGAGCCGAGCATTTAGCTCGGTTTTATATTACAATAAAGAAATGGAGAAGCGCCTGCTATTTACTACTCTTGTCCTGCTTATTTTTGGGTTGATAGTTTTATCGTCGGCGGGAATTATAGATGGAGATAAAAAATTCGGGGACTCCTATTATTACCTTAAAAAGCAATTATTGTATGGAGTTCTGCCGGGACTGTTATTATTCTTTTTATTTTCCAAGATCGATTATCGGTTTTGGAAAAAGGTTTCTTTCATAATCTTATTCGGCTCTCTTTTGTTGATGATACTTGTCTTTATACCGGACATCGGTATCGGCCTTAAGGGCGCGAATAGGTGGGTTAGTTTGTGGGGCGTATCTTTTCAGCCGTCCGAAATTCTTAAATTGGCCATGGTTGTATATCTTGCCGCTTGGTTTGGTTCAAGAGACGAACGCATAAAAAATTGGTCTTACAGCGCGGCGCCGTTTTTTGTCGTGATATCTTTCATCGGACTTCTGCTTGCTCTTCAGCCGGACGTAGGCACGCTGGCGGTCGTTGTTTTGATTGCCCTCGGGATATATTTTGCCGCCGGTTCCAGCATGAAACATTTGGCGGTTATTATCGGTGTTTTTCTGGTTATCTTGGCGGGGCTGGTCTTTATGGAGCCATACCGGCTTAACAGGATAAAAACATTCTTCGATCCGTCCGTTGATCCGAGAGGGATATCTTATCAACTGAATCAGTCTCTTATTGCCATTGGTTCCGGCGGTCTGTTCGGTAACGGGTACAACGAAAGTACTCAGAAGTGGGGATTTCTACCTGAGGTCGTTAACGACTCTATCTTTGCGGTTGTGGTGGAGGAACTGGGATTTGCGGGTGCGATGGTGCTGGTCGGCCTGATTATTTATCTGTGCTACACCCTTATTTCAATAGCAAAGCTTACGTCAGACAAATTCGGCCGTTTGCTGGTTATCGGGATGAGTACTTGGATAGTCGGCCAAGCCTTCATCAACATAGCCGCCGTATCCGGTCTTGCTCCTTTGACCGGGATTCCTCTGCCGTTCGTAAGCCATGGAGGGACGGCCATAATAGCCCTGCTGGCCGGTCTGGGGATCGTTTCCAATATTGCCAAAAAGACATAAAACAAAAAACCGCTTTACGCGGTTTTTTGTAAGAGCTTGGCCGCAAATGATTTTAGGCGGGCAGATTTATTTTTACTTATAACGTTTGTTTTGGCGGCTTTGTCGAGGGCTTTGTATGCTTTGGGAAGCAATTTTTGGGCCTCGTCGTTTTTGCCGGCAGAGGCAAGATTTTTGAGCTCTTTCAGGTTATTTTTATAATTATTTTTGCGCCTTAAATTTCTCGCTTTCCTTGTGAGAGATTGTCTTAGGGCTTTTTTGGCTGATTGGGTAATAGGCATTGCCCAGGTATATTACTAGGTTTTATGTTTTTATGCAACACTGCTTTTCAGTTTTCTTATCTGTTCTTTGTATACCAGCGCTTTCTCGTATTCGAATTTTTTTATCGCTTTTTCCATAAGCTTAGTCAGTTCTTTGACGACACGTTGCTTGCCGATGTTTGTGGTGAACGAAGCTGAACCATTGCCGAAGAATATTACACCATTGCCGTTTGTCTCATATTTTTTTAGTGCGGCACCGGCTATCGGCAGGTCGAAATCGCCTATGGCTTTTTGAATCGTTGTGGGCGTGATGCTGTGTTTCAGGTTATGTTCTTTTTGTTTTGTCCTTCTCCTCATCGTCTCATCTATCGCGGCATCTATGGAGCGGGTGCGTTTGTCCGCATACATTATTACATGGCCGTTCACGTGCCTAGCCGCTCGGCCCATTGTCTGAATAAGCGTGGTTGTATTGCGTAGAAACCCTTCTTTATCGGCGTCTAATATCGCTATCAGTGAGACCTCGGGTAAATCGAGTCCTTCCCGCAGAAGATTTACTCCTACCATTACATCATAGTGTCCCAAACGAAAGTCCTTTAAGATTTTAAGTCGTTCAAGTGTTTTTATTTCGGAGTGAAGATAGTTAACCTTGATGCCATTGTCGGCAAGATGTTCGGCAAGGTCCTCGGCCATTCGTTTGGTCAAGGTGGTTACTATTACCCTTTCTCCGCTTTTTGTCCGTTCTTTTATTGTATCGATAAGGTGGGGGATCTGGTTTTCGGTCGGCTTTATTTCTATCGTTGGGTCAAGCAGGCCGGTTGGCCTTACCAATTGTTCGGCGATATTCGCCTTGCCGGATCTTTCAAGTTCATATTTGTTCGGAGTGGCCGAAACGTAGATGGTTTTCTGTGTCCTTTTCTGGAATTCTGGGAATTTCAACGGCCGATTGTCTATTGCAGACGGCAGACGGAAACCATATTCCACAAGAGTGCTTTTTCTGGAATGGTCGCCGGTGTACATACTTCTCAATTGGGGAATTGAGATATGGGATTCGTCGATGATGGTCAGAAATTCGCCCTTGGAAACAAAGAAATCAAGTAAGGCATACGGCGGTTCGCCGGCCTTTCTGAAGTCAAGGTGGCGCGAGTAGTTTTCTATTCCGTGACAATAACCGGTCTGCCTCATCATCTCTATGTCATTGAGCGTTTTTTCTTGGAGTCGGGCCGCTTCTTCTGATTTTTTTTGTTTTTTCAACACCTTAACTTGCTTTTGAAGTTCGCTTTTTATGTTCTCTATGGCAAGACCGATCTTGTTGTCGGAAGTTATCCAATACTTGGCCGGGAATATTGTTTTTTCCGTAATCTTATCGTATTTCAGCTCTTTCGTTTCAAGCTCCTCGGGATCATTCAGGTTTGCTATTGAAATTTTTTCTATCGAATCGCTGTGTCCGCCAGAGGCGAAATCTCGCCCCTTTGGGGCGGAAAACTTTACTTTAGTGACTTCTTGGGCGGCAGGCGAGACAATCTCAAACTCGTTAGTTGTTTTTCTGAAACAGCCGCGCTTCAATTCTATGTCCTGTGCGTATTGCAAGCGCAAAAGGGCTCTGGCCAGCTCAGCTGGCTTTATCTTTTTGCCTTCAAATATTTCAAGGCCGAGGTTTTTGTATTCTTCCGGTGAGCCGAGGTTGTATATGCAGGAAACTGAAGCTACGACAATAACGTCATTGCGGGACATCAGCGCTTGCGTGGCGGCGTGGCGCAAGCGGTCTATCTCTTCATTTATTTTGGAATCCTTTTCAATATATGTGTCGGTGTGAGGAATGTACGCCTCCGGCTGGTAATAGTCGTAATAGCTTACGAAGTAATGGACGGCGTTCTTTGGAAAAAACTCCTTGAATTCTTTGTATAGCTGGGCGGCCAATGTTTTGTTGTGTGAGATAATTAGGGTGGGTTTTTGATATTTCTCTATAACCTTGGCCATCGTAAATGTCTTGCCGGAACCGGTTACGCCCAAAAGCACCTGATGCTTTTTACCGGATTTTAAACCTTTAGCTAATTTTTCAATCGCCTGTGGTTGGTCTCCGGTAGGTTTATAGCGTGAAATTAATTTAAACATAAGGCTGACTTGCTCCGCACCAATCCTGCCCCCTTTCTTCCGCCAGCTGGCGGATGGCGGTCATCCATTCGACTACGCTCAGGATGACCCTGAGTATAATCGAACGGGTCAGCGGATAAAATTGGTGCGAGGTCATCCGTTGGTTGATATTTGGATATTAATTTGAACATTTGACAGGATTGTTTTAGCGTGTTAGTATTAAAAACGGAGGTGGAAGTCAATGAAACAGCAAGTGAAGCGCAAGTTGGGTTTTTGGGGATGGTCTGAATTGTTCATGGCCGTATCATTTTTGATCTTTTTTGGGGATAATCTTGTAAGGGGTTATTCGATCTATGCAACAATAGATTTAATTATTGCCCTTTCGTTCGGATACCAATTTTATCGCAGATTGAGGTTCCACCAATAGGTGGGCCTTTTTTATTTCTTTTTTCAATGATAAACTTGAATTAATGATCTCGTTTCTCGAGGGGAAAATTGAACATCGGGGTGATAAATACGTTATTTTGAACGCGGGCGGTATAGGATATAAGGTTATAATATCCCCCAAGCTACTTAATATTTTATCAAAATCAACCCCAACTGTCAAGATGGCTGGGGTTGATTTTGACCCTGAGCAAAGTCGAATGGGTCAAAAAGTGAGGTTATTCATTCATTCCCAACTTAATATGCGGGAAGGGATATTTGATATGTATGGGTTTCAGAATAAGGAGGATTTGGAATTGTTCCACCTTGTCACAAGCGTCAACGGCATCGGTCCGAAAAGTGCGATGGGAATACTATCAACCATTGAACCCAAACACCTAAAAGCGGCAGTAATGAACGAAGATGCCGATTATTTGAAAAAGGTTTCCGGTCTTGGACCAAAAACCGCCCAGCGGCTTATATTGGAGCTAAAAAATAAAATTGATTATCTGGATGTCGGCGATATGCAGGGTATAGATCTCGGCCAGGAAGGTCAGGCAACAGAGGCGCTGCTTGCGCTTGGCTATAGCCCAAGTCAAGCAAGGGACGCATTAAAAGAAGCTAAGGGCAAAACGCTCGAGGAACGCGTGCGTGAAGCTCTTCGTCTTCTGGGTAAAAAATAATGAAGTCATTTCTTCAAACAACAGAGTGGTTAAAATTTCAGGAACAGGTCGGCCACAAAACGTGGCGGTTTGATAATGGGAAAATAAGGGCCAATATAATTCAGCACAAAATTCCTTTTGGGAAGAATTATCTTTATATTCCACATGGCCCGGAAATTTTATTTGATAAAATTTCCGGAGGTCTGAAGAACGAGATCGACAATTTTTTGAAATACTTGAAGGAGTTGGCCAAGGAGAACAAGTCCATATTCGTAAAAATGGAGCCGCTGGCCGATGTCGTCACGGAACTGGTATTCCGAAAAGGCATAAAAAGGTCAAAAAAAGAAATTCAGCCATCTCGGTCGGTTATTATTAATCTGAGCTTGTCGGAAGGGGAGCTTTTGGAACGGATGCATCACAAGACGAGGTATAATATTAAAGTCGCGGAACGAAACAAAGTCAAAGTAGAGGATAGCAATAATCTCGATATTTTTTGGAAACTGCTCGGTCACACAACCAAAAGAGACCGCTTTTTTTCTCATGGCAAGGATTATTATCAAAAACTGCTGGCCCTGAACGGTGGGGAGTTTAAGGTTGATCTTGTTTTAGCCTATTATGAGAGTAAGCCGGTGGCTGGAGCCATTATACTCTGTTACGGCGATACGGGATATTATCTTCACGGAGCATCTGACTATAATCATCATCAACTTATGGCGCCCTATGCTCTGCATTGGGAGAATATTAAGCATCTAAAGCGAGAAGGATTCAAATACTACGATTTTTGGGGCATCGATGCTCAGAAATGGCCCGGCGTGACTCGTTTCAAGCTCGGCTGGGGAGGCGATGCCAGGGAATATCCGGGTTCTTTTGATATTCCCATATCAAAGTTTTGGTATTTTATGTATCGGATAGTCAGACGAGCGTTCTAGGGTATTCGGTAGAAAAAATCGGAAAAGTAGGTTTTCGCAACCCTCCCACAGGGTTGTTTTTATTTAACATAGGCCGCACATAATATTTGCTTTCGTTATGATTCTTTGATATATCATAATGATGAAAATTAGACCGAGAAAAATAGAAAGTAAAGAGAGGATGAAATACCTCGATGCTTTGTATACAGCCATTGAGTCATTAAAGTCCAGAGAAGAAGTTAAAAGTTTTTTGCGGGACTTACTAACCGAAAGTGAAAGAATAATGATTGGTCGGAGGATAATTATTGCTCAAAGATTGTTACAGGATCAATCATACGATCAAATTATGAAAGAAATGAGGGTGGGGCCGGATACTATAATGAGAGTTCACAGGTGGCTGGAAGACGATAATGGGGGTTATGAAAAGGTGATTAAAAACCTGGAAAAAGTTTTTGAATCGAGATTTAAGTCAAAGGATAAAGAATATTATGACCCTCTTTCGTTTAAGGGACTTAAGAGAAGATACCCATTACATTTCTTATTGTTTAATTTGTTTGATAAACTTAACGATAGCAATAAGGGCAGAAACTAATTTTAAGTTAAGGTTTTATATTATATTATGATTCTTTGATATATCATAATATTCAATATTCACCATATTTAATTCGAACATGTTTAGAGAAGGATGGCTAGATAAAGCCCTAAGGAGTGTTAAAAAGCTGATTCCTAAGTCAGTTTTTGATTTTTTTGCGCCGATTTATCATGCCACTCTGGCTTATACCGGTGCTTTGATTTATGGTTTTCCGTCCGGATTTCCTTGGCGGCTTGCCCCGCCCTTTTTTAAAAGGGCGGGGGCTATGAAAGTTATCGGTGTGACGGGGACGAAGGGCAAGTCCACGGTTATATATTTAACATCTAAAATTTTAGAAGCCAATGGTGACGGGGTGGCGGCAATCGGATCTCTTGGGTACAAAATAAAAGACAAAGAATGGCCGAATACCCTGAAAATGACAATGCCCGGCCGGTTCAAACTTCAGAAGTTTTTACGCCAAGCCAAAAATGCCGGCTGTAAATATGTGGTTCTTGAAGTGACATCGGAGGGCATTAAACAAAAGCGTCATCTCGGAGTTAAATTCGATTGCGCTGTGTTTACTAATCTTCACAAAGAACACATCGAAAGCCATGGCTCATTCGAAAATTATTACAAAGCCAAGCAAGAATTATTCAAAAAAATTTCAAATATTCACGTAATTAACGCCGATGATCCGCGTGTAGATTTGTTCGGGAACTTTTCGGCTAAACATAAAATATTTTACGGATTGGAAAAGGGGGACTTGGTTGCCGACAAAATTCAACCCACGGAAAAAGGAACATCGTTTGAACTTTATGGTACGCATTTTGACACTCATTTGGCCGGAGAATTTAATATTATGAATTGCCTGGCGGCGTTAGCCGTAGGAGCGATGTATAAAATCGACTTGCCCACAATGAAGCCGGTTTTGGAGTCGGTAAAATTCATTCCTGGAAGGATGGAATTCATTCAACGGGAACCGTTCGGGGTGGTAATTGATTATGCCCATACGCCGGAAAGTCTGGAGGCGGTTTACAAAACATTGAAATCATTACGGATTACGGATTACGGATTACGGATTAAAAAAGATTCAAACAATTCGCAATTCGAAATGCGTAATAAGTTAATTTGTGTATTGGGTGCCGCTGGCGGAGGGAGAGACAGATGGAAGAGGCCGGAATTCGGCAGGATAGCGGCGGAATATTGCGACGAAATAATTTTGACGAATGAAGATCCGTACGAAGAAGATCCGGAAAAAATAATCGAAGATATTTTTTCCGGAATCTCATCGAGTCAAAAGTTCAAAAACTCAGAAGTTTTTAAAGTTATGGATCGGCGCAAAGCGATAGAAACCGCTCTGATGTCTGCCGGAGGAGGCGGTGTGGTGATAATTACAGGAAAGGGCTCAGAGACGTCTATGGCCGTTGCCGGGGGAAAGAAACTTCCTTGGTCGGACAAAGACATCGTCCGAGAGCTCCTACAACTCAGCAAATAAACACAACCCCGCCCTTAGCGGGGATTTGATTTATCTCAAGGAAAGAATTATCATAATTTCATCTTGATTTTTGAAAACCCGGAAACTCGTTGCCACAAAAAAGGGAAGGCGAGAACTCTGGATCAAAAATAAAAACAAGCAAACTCAGGGCGTTTTATAAGAAACACTTCCCCGGCCTGAGGACTCACCACCTTATTCCTCGTAGTAGGGGCGGACCGACATGTTGTTTCAATCTTTTTCCGTGGGCGGAAAAAAATCATGATGCCTGGCACCAGTTATTTTTCAATATGACCACACAGGAGGTATGGGAACGGCTGGACGAGATCCATGCGGCCATCTACTCCGACGCAGAAAGGGTGGTTCCGTTTTGGATCGAGGTTTGCACTCTTTTCAAGGCCAGTCCCCAAAAAGCGAAAGTATTTGAAGAACAAAAAGCAAGCAAACTTTCGTCACTCGTAAATACGACTAAACTACAAGGGTTATGGCGGGTTTGTTTTAAAAGCGAAAAGCTTGCCGAAGCCAGGACGCAGATGTTGTATATGATGATGTTTATGTTGTTTGGTTCCAAGATGGCTGATCCTGATTCGATAAGTCAAACTGATATCCAAGCGACATTGTCTAAAATGTCCGAGATGAAAACTTATCGCCATTGGGCGGTCAGCGTCTGTTTTGGTTATGGCGTCTCTACTATTATCTCAAGGGTTAATGATCTTAATTCCAGCTCTCCGTAAGGCGAGCTTTTATTTTAAATTTACGATAAATATGATAATATTAAGTACAACGTCTGACTATATGGTGAATTTCGATCCAGCAGAACAAAACTTTGAACCCGAATTGGCTGTAAAGAAAGAAAAAGTTTCGCGAATTCTAAGCAACTCCGGTTTGCCTTGGCTTTTGATAGTTTTAGTATTAGTGCTTTTAGTTTTCTCCGTAAGCATATTCCGACAGCCGGTTATACCGGATACCTCCGGCAATATCGGCTCATCAGTCGGACCGACACCGGACGCAAGACAGCCGAGAGTTTATAGCGTTTCTTACAAGAGCGGCGTCTTTAGTCCCACCAACCTGAGAATTCACGCCGGTGATACGGTAAGGTTTAAGAACGAGGGCATCTTTCCTATCAGAATAGTCGGCGATGATCTAGTTGGTTTTGATAGTATTGGCGATGTGCCACAAGGAAGCTTTTTTGCTTTTACTTTTGCCGCCAGAGGCATATTCAGTTATTATAACGACAAAAATTCCGACGAATCAGCCACAATAATAGTTCGATAAATTCACCACAAGTAGTAAGATAATGCGCAACCCCTTGACCATACAAGTCGAGTCGTATCTGGGAGCGGTGTTTATAGTTCTTTTTGCGCTGTTTTTTATCGGATTAATTTTCGTCTCTATGAAAAATTTTAATTCCGACCTCACCGTTCTTAATTCTGATCAAGCGCAAATTCGAACTATTAAATAATCCCGTTAGAGCCAATATATTCTGTCATTATGTCTATAGGATTTTCATTGTTTGTTAAGGAAGCCATTCTTTTTGGACTTACTTTGGCGCTGGGTCTTTATGCCGCATATCGTTATTCTTTAGATTTCATCGACATCGTTCAGGAGGGAATGATAAGGTTCACGTTTACCGACCTGGTCGTATTACTTATTCTTTTCAGCGCTATTTTCTTTGTATCTCGGCACAAGAAGATCGCTCGATTTTCATTTAAGTTCTTTCTTGTGTTGATAGTATTTTCTGGAACCCAGGTTATATTGGGAACTATTCTGCCCTCGCCTTGGGACTTGGCGATTGCCATTCTCTTTGTCTTTATTTTTGCCATCGGCGCGAACGTATTGGTCCACGATCTCGGCATTATTCTTGGAATTGCCGGCATCGCAGCCGTATTCGGCCTCTCCATTTCAATTGAATTCGGGCTTGTTCTGCTGGTTGTTCTTTCGTTGTACGACATAGTGGCGGTTTATGTGACCAAGCACATGGTGACCATGGCAAGAAGTATGATTGAGGGTGGCGCCGTGTTCGGGTTTTTGATACCGTTCGAGTTCAAAGGATTTTTCCGCGGTGGGAAAGAAGCGCGGGCCGGAATAGGGGAGAGTTTTATGATACTGGGTTCGGGAGATATAGGCCTGCCTCTTATTTTTGCCGTTTCTTTGATTAGGGTTTCCGTGTTGTCGGCAATAATTACCGCCACCTTCTCTTTGCTGGGATTATTTCTCACTCACCTTCTTTTTTTGAATCAGGAAAAGCGCAGAGCAATGGCCGCTTTGCCACCGATAGCCACAATGACAATAATCGGTTATTTGATTAGTATGGTAATCTAGAAACAAGAGACAGGCGACCAAGGGTTTTTAATAACTTGTTGCTTGTTTCTTGTTGCTTGTTTCTATGAAACTAACTTTCTACGGCGGAGCTAGACAGGTGACAGGTGCTAACTACTTGCTGGAAATAGGCAATATTAAAGTCCTCATCGATTGCGGGATGTTCCAGGGCTCAAGATATTCGGAAGACTTGAACTATGAGAAATTTCCCTATGATCCGGCTGAGGTGGACTTTGTTTTTATAACCCACAGCCATACCGATCACGCCGGACGACTGCCTAAGCTGTATAAAGAAGGATTTAGGGGCAAGGTCATTGCGACTAACGCCGCTCTCGATCTCATCAGAAAGGCCCTGCCGGATAATCTAAATTTGATAAAACAAGAAGCAGAAGAAGCCGGACGGGAGCCGCTGTTTTCCCTCAAGGACTTAGAGGGAGTTTTGGAATTGGCTCGTGGCGTCGATTATGAAGAAGAAGTCGAAATTGGGGATGGATTGAAAGCGGTTTTACATGATGCGGGTCACATTCTCGGCTCGTCTATGGTGGACATACAATACCCGATAAATAATCCGCCTTCGCATAAAGCTTCGGTGGATGCTCGGTTTTCTAACCCCTTGAATATTCTCGGAGAGAAAACCGGCAAAATATATTTTACCGGCGATCTGGGCAACCCTCCAACCCCCCTTCTTAAGCCGTATAAATTCGTCGATGATGCTTCTTATGTCGTTATAGAATCGGCTTACGGCTCAAGAACTCACGAGGATAAAGCCGAGAGGAAAAATATTTTGCAAAAAGTGATAATCGAGACCATGCAAAGAAGCGGCGTGCTGATGATACCCTCGTTTGCGATGGAAAGAACACAAGAGCTTCTCTACGAGCTTAACAACCTATTTAACAGCGGAAAAATTCCCAAAGTGCCTGTTTTTGTCGATTCGCCGCTGGCTACAAACCTGACCGAGGTATACAGAAAGCATTCGGATTATTTCAATAAAGAAACCGCATATCTGGTCGAAACAGGAGACGATATTTTTAATTTCCCCGGGCTTAAATTCACCCGTACGGCAGAAGAGTCGAAACAGATAAATAACGTTCCTCCGCCGAAGATAATAATTGCCGGTTCGGGAATGTCTACCGGCGGCCGTATTTTACATCATGAAAGGCGCTATTTGCAGGATCCGAATTCCGCTATTTTATTCATTGGTTATCAGGTGAAGGGTTCTTTGGGTAGGAGAATTTTGGACAAGGAAAAGGAGGTTAAAATATTCGGCGAAAAAGTTTCTGTCAATTGCAGGGTGGAGGCGATCGGAGGGTACTCCGCTCACGCCGACCAGCAAATGCTTTTAGAATGGGTCAAAGCCGCTGCCACCGGAGGCAAATTAAAAAAAGTTTTCGTAGTTCAAGGAGAAGAGGATTCGTCGCTGACGCTTGCCAGAAAGATAGAAAGAGCATTGGAAATTGACGCTATTGTCCCCAAACCAGGGGAGAGTTTCGAGTTGTAGTAAATCGAAACTCCAGCTTCTTTTTCTCACGGACTCCTCATAGAGCAGTTGCCCTGCCTGCCGGCAGGCAGGGATTCGCTCCTAATTTTATCAGACCAATCGGGGACACCCCGACCCGGCCATGCGGCTTCCTGTGGGGTCCGTTCCGGGTCACCCCAATTGGTTCCCAGAAAAATCGCGTCGCTCGTCTGCAACTGCTATCTATTCGTCATGGTGAGAAAAGAGAAGCAAGGGCTTCGATTTACTTTTTGGAGGCCGTTGTATTAAAAAAGCCCCGCCGGAATTGGCGAGGCTCGCCCCGATAGGGCGGCCGCGGTTGAGGGCATGGAAAGTGCGGATCTCTCACCGGCGGTATTAGAGAATCGGATTACCGCAGGTATTGCGACTCTGTCCTCGACACTCTTCTCTGGTACTTGATTCTGGTTGAGGTCTACGATAGTCAGGGCCGTTGCCGATCCGATTCATCTCTTCATCGTATCGAAGCTGCGTCAGTTCGAAGTCCTTTAGTTTGCTGAGGAGGAGTTGGGCGGCTCGAATCCTTTTCCAGTGGCCCTTGATCAGAAAGCGCCACTTGCCACCTTCCAGTCGGGCGTTGATATCCAATCCGTGCATCTCGCCGACGTGACCCCAATGGTAGTCGCCAAGTTTTTTGACTCGTTCTCCGAGTTCGTCTGGAGAAGGTCCGCCGAGTGACTGGATTTGCTCCGCGGTTATCCAATCCTCAATAGTTGCATCTTCCGTATAGGCCACAGCAACCCCCGTAAAGAACAATGCAACAATATAACTTTTTCTGAATCATTGTCAAAACATTTGAGCGACTAAGTTATCCTCTTCAAAAATCTTCTAAAAATTATAAACTTAAAACCATAATGTCCGACGGAAAATCACAATTAAATCTACCGGCGTCGAAATTGCCGGTAATAAAACAGAAACCCGGCGAGGACTTCAGAAAATCTCTGCATTGGCGGGTGTTTAGGATACTTGCCGAGTTTGTTGAGGGGTGGCAATTTTTGGCTGATTTCAAAAAAACTGTGTCATTTTTCGGTTCGGCAAGATCCCCGGAAGGGGACAAATGGTATGAAGAAGCCCGCAAATTGGGCAAGATGATGGCTGAAGCCGGCTTTGCCGTGGTAACCGGCGGCGGCCCCGGAATTATGGAAGCCGGCAATCGCGGCGCTATTGAGGGCGGCGGCAAGTCTATCGGGATAAATATCCAACTCGGTCTGGATCAAAGGCAAAATCCTTATGTTCAGGAAAGCGAGGCTTTTCATTATTTCTTCGTCAGGAAGGTTATGCTTTCGTTTGCCGCCAGAGCCTATGTATTTTTCCCGGGCGGTCTTGGCACGCTGGATGAGGTATTTGAGCTGATAACGCTGATCCAGACCAAAAAGATATCGGAGAAAATTCCCGTAGTGCTTGTGAGCCGGGATTACTGGGAGTCGATAGATAAAATTTTGCGAGAACAGTTTTATGAAAAGTATCGGATGATCGACAAGGAAGACCTCGACATTTATAAAATAGTCGACTCTGCCGAAGAGGCATTCGAACTCATAAAAGACGCTCCGCCGAGAGAAGACTGGTACTATTGACATTATTTTCTCTTTGTGATAATATATTTTTATAACACAGTGTAGCCAGAGAAGAGTCCCGTTACTCGAGTCGGGTCTCTGGTATGCGCGGCCTGCTGACCGATAGGACCGTCGGTGGCAGGACAAAAACAAGGTCCGCTTCTCGAGAAAGGGGATACTATGTGGTTGTTGCTTTGGGTGTTTAGTGTCGTTGCCTCTTTCGTAGTTGGAGTCGTGCTGGCGTTGGCGTTTCGTTCGAAGGCCCCGCGTTTCGGGCTCACGGAGTTCAGGCGTGTGGCGTCCTCGGCCAGAGCGGCCGTGGACGGACTTGTTGATGGCGGCGTGATCGCCTCTCTCTATGGGGAACGGCGGCTCGCCACCGAACGTGCCGTCGTCAGAGCTCAGGTCGGGACCATCGAAGGTCTCGGCTATGAGAACGACGTCGTGGCCGACGCTGACGAGGAGCGCGGAGAGAACGCCGCCTTCCGCGAGAAAGCCGAAGCGAACATCACGGCTCATTTCGAGGAAATCAGCAAACTCGAGATGATGATCGCCGAGGAAGGCGATGCGATCGCCGACGTCAATCGTCGGGACGATCAGCTTGCTGCCGACTTGGCGCTTCTCGGCTGAAGTCTCGGCTGAAGCCGATGCGATGTCCTTGGAGGCATCGCGGGGGGTGGGTTTCCACCCCCCTCTTTTTTTCTTGATTTTTTTCAAAAATTTGATAAACTTGAGACAAATGCCACAATCTGAATTTAAAGTAAACAACATACTGATTCCCGAAGAGCTTCCTCTCATAGCTCTGAAAAACACCGTCTTATTTCCAAAGACGGTTATTCCGCTTATAGTCCAAAGGCCAAAGTCGGTCGGCGCCTTGGAGCACGCTCTGTCGGCAGACCGCCTGATATTTTTCGCCGCCCAGAAGAGTATTGAAGACGATGTCGCCAGGCGCGATATTTTCACGACCGGTACGGTCGGACGGATCATTTCCGTTTTTAAATTGCCGGACGGCTCTTCCAAGGTTGACGTTGAAGGTCTGGTTAGGGGAAGAATAGCGGAAGTCACCAGCGAAGCGCCGTATTTCAGGGTAAATACCGCGCCCTCCTCTCTCATCATAAGGAACAATCCGGAGGAGAAAGCGCTTTTACGGAAAGCCATAGAGCAATTCAGAGCGGTCTCTGAAGCCAGGTCTTTTCCGACCATACTTCCCGAGATAATCTACATGATGTCCCAGCTTAAAGACACAGAGCACATCATCAGTTTAATGGCTGTTAATCTCAACATGGAGATAGATGATCAGCAGAGGATACTTGAAATGGAAAGTGCGATGGACGCATTGCGCGAGTTGAATGCTTATTTGGTCAGGGAGATCGAGATAATCGAAGCCGAGACAAAAGTTGCCAAAGAAACAAAAAAACAGATAGGCAAAATGCAGAAAGAACTGTTCCTCCGCGAACAGCTTAAAAGCATAGAGAAAGAATTGGGTGTTGACGACGAAAAAGGAGAAATGGATATGATACGGCAGAAGATAGTTGCCGCGGGAATGCCGAAGGATGTGGAAGAAAAAGCCGTCAAGGAACTGAATCGCCTTGGCAAAATGCCGCCGTTTAATCCCGAAGCTTCGTATCTCCGCACCTACCTCGACTTGATAGTTGATTTGCCTTGGTCCAAGAAAACAAAAGAAAAAATCGACCTCAAAGAAGCCGAAAAAATACTCAACCAAGACCATTACGGCTTAGACAAGGTGAAAGAAAGGATAATTGAATATCTGGCGGTTCAGAAACAGGTCGGCAAACTCAAGGGGCCCATACTGTGTCTTGTCGGCCCTCCGGGTACCGGAAAGACATCTGTGGGCCAGTCCATCGCCAGAGCTTTAGGCCGGAAGTTTACCCGTGTTTCATTGGGCGGGTTAAAGGACGAGGCCGAGATCCGCGGCCACAGGAGGACCTACGTCGGCGCTATGCCGGGCAGGATAATTCAGGGCATCAATAATACCGGAGTCAGGAACCCGGTTTTTATGCTGGATGAAATAGACAAGATAGGGATGGATTTCAGAGGCGACCCGTCGGCCGCGCTTCTTGAAGCGCTTGATCCTCAGCAGAACAATGCGTTCTCCGACCACTATGTCGAAGCGCCTTTTGATTTGTCGGATGTTTTCTTCATAGCTACGGCGAATGTTCTGGATACTGTTCCGCCGGCTTTGAGGGACCGTCTCGAGATAATTGAATTTCCTGGGTATTCGGAAGAAGAAAAATTCCACATAGCCAAGAATTTTCTGTTGCCGAAACTGTATAAAGAACACGGCCTTAATAAGCGCGCGCTTGTCCTGACCGACTCGGCCTTGTCGGATGTTATAAGGAAGCATACGCGGGAAGCCGGAGTAAGAGATCTGGAAAGACAGCTTGCGACCATCATCAGGAAAGTCACTAGGAAAATAGTGGAGATTCAGTCTAAAAAACAGGTTGTTGTAGGCAAAGAAGATATTCACAAATATCTCGGTCCGGTCAAATATACTCACCAAGTTGCGGAGAAGAAAGACGAAGTGGGGGTGGTCACCGGTCTTGGCTGGACTCCGGTGGGGGGCGAGGTTTTCTCTATCGAGGTTGTGCGGGTTCCCGGCAAAGGCCGGCTGATACTTACCGGCCAGCTTGGTTCGGTGATGAAAGAGTCAGCTCAAACGGCTCTGAGTTTCGCCAGGGCTTATGCCGCCAAACACGGCGTTAAAGAAGAGCTGACAAAAACCGATATTCATATTCACGTGCCGTCCGGCGCCATCAAAAAAGACGGGCCTTCGGCGGGCATCGCCATAACCACCGCACTAGTTTCCATGTTTTTGCATAAGTATGTCAAAAAAGAGGTTTGTATGACCGGCGAGGTGACTTTAAGGGGTAAGATTCTGGAGATAGGCGGAGTCAAAGAAAAAGTTTTGGCCGCGCATCGGGCCGGACTTAAAACGGCTCTACTGCCGTTTGAGAATAAGAAAGATATGGAAGATATTCCGAAGAGCGTGAAGAAAGATGTGGAATTCAAATTTGTAAAAACGATGGATGAGGTGTTGAAAGCAGCGTTGCGGTAGCGGAAGAACAAAACCACTACATAATTTTTAGACTCTCACCCCTTTAACAAATTCTGTTAAAATTTCTTATTTTTTAGACAAAAATTCAGCAACCGTTTGCCCCCGCCTAGGCGGGGTTTTCCGGCTAAATTTTTGTTGCCTAAAAAATATCGTAATTTTCTCGAATTTGTATTAAAGGAGCTCGAACGCTAAAAATTATGTAGTGGTTTTGTTCTTTGGGCGCTTCTGCTCAATCGACGAAATTGGGGGAAATTGGGGGAAAAGGCAGAGTTAATACGAAGTGTTGACACCTACTTAAAGCAGTGTTATCATCTGTGCACGGTTTCAGTTCATTCAAAAAGGGGAACTCAAATGTTGGCTCATAGTTGTAATACAGCTCAGGAATGCTTGTGTGGTTTTGTTCAACGATGGCTTGCGGCCTCTATGACAATTTTCATAGCCTGTTTTTTGATTTGGTGGAACGAATTATTAACAATCAACAGCATAGAAACTTCTAGGATACCCGGGTCGTTATACGCTGCATATCTGCTTTGTTGGATATTATCTGGGCTTTTAATCTTGTTATTTTTACCGATGGATTGGAAAAAATGTGAAAATTGTAGAAGCTGGTTTACTGATGTCTCGCATCGAAATGTAGATATTCATTCACAACAAGTTGGAGCATTCTTTGTAGATTGTGGACCATCAATATTGGTTACTCATTGTAGGCGATGCGGCCATGAAAGCAGTAAGTCATCATTTTATTCGTTCACGCAGACTTAATCTAATATTGTGCGATTATCTCGCACTTTTTTATTTCTCCAAATAATACCTGTTTTTTTTCAATTAATTTAGTGGAATGAGTTCTATCTTTTGATTCTCCTCGCAATAAATCCAGGAATACGACGTGTTGACGCTGGCTTTGAAATAGAGTATACTGCATATCGGCTTCATGAGTTTTAACAAGCCAGGAAAGGAGACAGCAACGAAATATGTGTGGACACATATGCGATTGTGACTGTCATAAAGACAAAATAGCCGAGTTATTTGCTCCTTGGATACGTTGTTTCAAGTGCAACTGTAAAGAATGTCCCTTGTGTTCGAAGATGATCTCTGTGACTGTTCTTAATTTTCATATCGAATCTTGTCATACGGCTGTTGCGTTTATGCCTCTGCCGACAAAGCCCCCCCCGCCGACAAAAGACCTCGTGGGGGTTTTTAATTGTGCACATTGTTTTTAAAAGTTTATTATTCTAATCTGAATTTATGTTTGAGACGATTATTATAATCAAAGTTGCCGTGGCCGCGCTTCTTGGAGCAGTTGTCGGTTTTGAGAGAGAACTTGCTCGGAAAGTCGCTGGCATAAGGACTCATTCTCTGGTTTGTCTTGCCTCGGCTTTGTTTACATCAATATCCGTTGATGCCTTTAGGGCTTATGTGGGCACGATGGGGTACGATCCCTCAAGGATAATCTCTAATATCGTGGTCGGCATCGGTTTTATCGGTGCTGGCGCTATTTTGAAGCACGGTTCAAAAATTGAGGGCACGACTACCGCCGCCAGCTTATGGGCCGTAGCCGCTATCGGAGTGACTGTGGGAGTGGGATTATTCAAAGAAGCGGCGGTTATAACGGCTTTGATTTATGCTATTCTGCAAGTCGTTTGGATTATAGAACAAAAAATGAGAATGAAACTCGGCCCGATGTATAAGCCGGAAGACGACGACCAGTGAAATGAGATTTTTTAAGGAAGATAAAAATTTTTTCTACGCTACTGCCGTTCTGGTCGGTACTATGGTCGGAGTGGGGGTTTTTGGCGTGCCTTTCTCTTTTGCGAAAGCCGGCTTTGGCGTCGGTTTTTTATTTCTTCTGCTGACTGGTTTTTTGACCCTTATTGTTGACGCTATGTTTGGGGAAGTTATTTTGAGGACCAATACAAAACATCAGACGGTCGGCTATGCCGGTTTGTATCTGGGTCCGGCGTGGAAAGGAGTAATGTTTTTTGCCATGGTTCTGAGTATTTATGCGGCGATGCTGGCATATGTAATTATTGCCGGAGATTTCTTGAGCAACATACTTTCGGCATTCTTCTATCTCTCCAATACCGCCTATAGTTATTTATTTGCGATAATTCTTTCGTTTTTGCTCCTGTTCGGCCTAAAAAGAATTTCACGGGTAGAGCTTTTTTTGACAGCTCTTTTTATTGCTGTGGTTCTCATAATTTTCGGATTCGGCGTCTCGAAGGTTAATTTTGATAATCTCCAAAATATAAATTATGAGTTTTGGTTCTTGCCTTACGGTATTCTGCTGTTTGCGTTTGCGGGAATGTCGGCTATTCCTCTCCAAAGAGAGATACTGCGGGGAGAAGAAAGCCAGCTCAAAAAATCGATCGTTTGGGCGGTCTCAACGGTCGGGGCTTTGTATCTTGTTTTTGCTTTTACCGTCGTGGGCGTATCCGGAGATATCACTTCTCCCGAGGCGGTAACCGGATTATTCGATTTTCTTGGAAATAAAATCGTAATCCTCGGCTCAATATTCGGAGTTTTGGCCGTCGGAACATCGTTCCTTATGCTTGGCGAGGCGTTGAAAGAAGTTTTCAGGTGGGATTATGGGTTGAAAAAAGGCTTACCTTGGCTGCTTACGGTGATGCCGCCGTTTGTTCTTTTTATGATCGGCTTGAGGGGCTTCATAGATGTTATCGGTTTAGCGGGTTCTTTGGCGGTCGGCCTTATTTTAATAATATTGATATTCATTTATATCGCCGCTAAGTCTAAGGGGGACAGGGCTCCGGAATACAGCTTAAATATCCCCAAGTGGCTTCTTTACTCAATGGCCGCTCTCTTCGCGGCGGGGATCGTGTATGTACTGGTGTTGGGCTAAGCGAAACTAATCCCAAATTTTAATCACGCTCCTCGCCTTCAAAAACTTACTCAAGATAGGGCGGGTTTTATTATCTAAAATCACAGGTAACCCTCTCTTGCCTCCCAGCCCCTCTTTTCAGAGAAAAGAGGGGCTGGGCGTTCGACCTATGATTTCAGATAAAACCCGCCCCACTCTCATAAGTTTTCTTGACTCGTCAAGTGATAAAATTTGAGATTAGTTTCGCTTAGCTAATTGATGGTGTGGCGTCGGGGAAATAGAAGCAAGGGTTTCATTTAACTTTTCGGAGGTGTTGTATTAAAAAAGCCTCGCCGGAATTGGCGAGGCTCGCCCCGATAGGGCGGCCGCGGAGAGCGGGTCTTGGCCTTGTTGTATACTGCAGGATTATTAGTCGTTACCACAGACGAAGCGGGTTTGTTCCTGACGTCGTCTTTGGCTAAAGCGACGGCCTTGAATTTCGATCAGCAATATCCACAAAGCGTTAATTCCATCAGTGTCGTCGGCTGCTGGCAAAATAGGAGTGATATGGTGACCCCAAGGTTCGTCTTTAATTTCTGCCAGAGTTCCATCTCCCAAGTGAATTATGAGGTCTGCCAGCTCGTCAAGAGCCAGTTTGTTAATTGCTTCATACGTCGCGTTGAGTTGTTCAGGGGTCATTTGTACACTCTTGTTTGAAAATTCCCTTTTGAAGCGCAACTCCATAAACTGGAGTTATGGGATACAAACACTTGAATCAATTTGGTCGAGACAGGATTGAGGCAATGCTTAAAGAAGGCCATGCCAAATCAGAGATCGCCGACATCTTAAAAGTCCACAAAAGCACCGTCTCAAGAGAAATCAAGAACCGAAAAAGAAAGGACGGCCGGTATGATGCCGAGACAGCTCAACACAAGGCCCATGTCAAAAGAATGTATTCTAAATACCAGGGCATGAAGATCGAAAGCAATCCGGTTCTGAAGGCCTTGATCATAGAAGGGCTGAAACAAAAAAGATCTCCGGACGAGATCACGGGCAGAATAAACAAAGAAACCGGATATTGTGTCATTAACCACAAGGCCATATACAAGTGGCTGTATAGCGTATATGGAGAACAATATTGTAAATATCTGTGCACCAAAAGAAAGAAGAAAAAGAGACAAAACAAAGACAAACAACCCAGAGTCATGATCCCCAACTTAGTAAGTATTCACGCCATTCCTGGAAAGGAGCTCCGGTATGAAGGAGACACTTTTGTGTCGCCTCGGAAATGCCAAACCACCGCCAGCGTGGCAGTGGTGGTTCACAGAAAGTCAAAACTAATTCTGGCTAAGAAAATACCAAGCCTAAAGCCGGATAATATGGTAAATGCCATGAGAAATTTTCATAGACAAGCCAAAATTAAGAATGTGGTTCTTGACCGAGGTATTGAGAATCAAAGACATGAGAGATTCGGCATGCCAGCCTACTTTGCCGATGCTCAAAGCCCCCACCAGAAACCATTGGCTGAAGGAAGCATTGGATTAGGCAGACGTTGGTTCTGGCCCAAAGGGACGGATCTTTCCAAAATTAGCGGCGGAGAGATTAAAAAGGGCGTTGATGTTCTTAACAACAAATACAGAAAATCGCTGGGTTATCGCAGCGCGATAGAAGTGGCGAGAGAGTGTGGTATATTAAAAGGAGATTTTAATCAAAAAAGTTGCACTTGAGGGGGGAATTTACCGTTTTCAAGGTAATACAATAATACCACCATTTGCAGTATTGTCAACATTTCGTCAAATTGTTTCGTGGAGTAGAATGATGGTGTGGCTAAAAGTTTATCTAACAAACAAGCGATTAAAACAGGAGCAATAGGTCGAAGGCATCAGCGGTCTCGCAAAGAGGAGAGCGAATTTGGTTTGGCGGGTAAGGAATTCGTTTTGTGTTCGGATTGCGGGAGCGTGTATTTTGACAAAGCGTGGCATCACCGGTTGGAGGAGGAAAAAGATGTTCATCTGAAGACTGACAGGAAGATTAAATTTGAATTGTGTCCGGCTTGCAAAATGAAAAAAGAGAAGCTCTTCGAGGGTGAACTCATTGTTATAATAAAGGATAAAGACAAGAAGGCCGACGTAATGAACACCATTAAGAACTCCAATGAACAAGCTCGGGAACGAGACCCGATGGATAGAATTTTGTGGACGGAAGACAAGGGCAATGAGGTAAGGATCTTTACTTCCGAGAACCAGCTCGCCGTTAGAATAGGCAAAAAACTGGAATCATCATTCCCCGGCAGTAAACTTAAAATAAAACACACCGGCGAGGATATCGCGAGGGTGTATATAGGGGTCATCAGAGGGCCTAGAGATGATCTTAATGAAATTTAAATAAAAAACCGCCTTGACAGAGGCGGCAACCAACTATTAGGCCAGGACTTTTGTGTACTCGCCACTATTTGGGTCAAAATCAAACCCCGATCTCCTTGCCGTTACGTCGTAATGCATAAACATTCGCTTGGCTCTCTCAGAATCAGTTCGATACCAGGACTGATCTTGAGCCCGAATTACTCTAATTTGGTCAAAACTACTTTGTTTTGCCCAGTCGATGAGAATTGCCAAAAGCATACGTTCCCACTTGAACAAACAAAGGATTTCGCCTTTGCCGGGGTTTCCTTGAATTTGTTTAACGATGACCCTGTTTCCGTCAATATCAAATCCTATGCAAGCCAAGTAATCCGACTTTTCCGGCACTTCTTTTGTTAATGCGTTATTGTAAAGCGCAATCGTGTACTCAGCGTCTCTATAAGGTCCTGGCGAGAGGATGTCTTTACCATAGCCAGAAGATACTCTTAATCTGAATCCTTTTTGTCTTAGTTCATCGTTTGGCTTAGGAGATTTGCTGAAAGATTGAAGGTACTGATTTAAGTCCGGTCTGTCGTACCACGAAATGGTTAAAAATGACTGAAGAGTAGTGGACCGGCGTGTCTTTGGTTTTTCAAACAAAAACAGGTCCTCACACCACCTCCTGATACCCATTCCTCCTCCTTTTTAAGGGCCAAGCCGATTAATAGTAATATGATACATTAAAATATTTTCTTGTCAATGAAATAATTCCTGGAGCGCGAGTTATAATAGTTGGGTGGGATATATAAAAAATTTTGAACAATTCTTATTTTATTTCCTTTTTTTTGCGATTCCGCTGCAGACGCGGAAAATTTTATATTCCCCCGGGTGGTACTACAACGAATGGCAGAGTATCAGCATCTATGCCACAGATCTTATTTTGCTGATCCTACTTATCTTCTGGGCTGTGGATAAACGACTTCGCAAGTCGTTTATCCACAGGTATGACTACTTTTTGCTTGGCTTTCTTGCGGCGGCGGCGGTCTCCGTTAAGAATTCATCCGATTTTTATGTCGGCGCGTTTTTGTGGCTGAAATTGGCGGAATTCGCGCTTTTATATTTTTATCTTAAAACATACGCCATTCGTCCCGTTAGAGGTAAGACGCCCGCCGAAGGCGGATCGTCTGCCGACCATGCCCTTCAGGCAGGTCGGACCTCTAACGGGATTGATTTTGTGAAAGCGTTGTACGTTCTGCTTCTCGGCGGTGCATTTCAGGCGATCATCGCTATTGGGCAATTCCTGAAGCAAGGCGATCTTGGGTTAAGATGGTTGGGCGAAAGCGTACTCGGTCCGCATATGACCGGCATTGCGTCTTTTCTTGTCCCGAGCAGAGTCGAGGGATTTGTTAACTCCGGCTTGCCCGCCGAAGCCTTGGCGAAGGCGGGCGAGAAAGTCATCAGGGCATACGGGACAACCCCGCATCCTAACATTCTCGCAGCGTACTTGCTCCTTTCTATTTTTGCTTTCTATTTTCTTTATATTTATCAAACCACAGATAGAGGCAGTAGCCACAAATTTTATGATACTATGATATATCATAAAATTTTGAAATATTGGCGGGCGGTTGTTTATCTGATTTTACTTTTCGGATTGTTTTTCACTTTTTCAAGAATCATCATTTTTCTTTGGGCGGCGGGATTTTTCGCCAGAGCCGTCTTGATAGGTGTCAAAACGGGATTTAAAGAAAAATTTTGGCGAAACCCGGTTATAAAGACTAAGCTGGTTCAGATCGTTACTGTAACTGTTTTGGCGGTTGTTATATTTTCTGTCTTTTATTGGCCGGAAGTTCAAAGCCGGTTATCTGTGTCTTCCGAAGAAGAAGCGGTGCGTTTGCGGGTTTTCTACAACAAAGAATCACTTGGTGGTGGCGTCAATTTATTTGGCATCGGATTAGGGGACTTTACCGGCTGGCTGATGGAGCAGAATCCCAACCTGCCAAGTTATGTGTATCAGCCGGTGCACAACATTTATTTGCTTGTGTATTCTGAGATAGGTATTATCGGTTTTGTTCTGTTCCTTCTATTTCTTATTGGACTACTCTGTGAATTTATTAAAAAAACCCGACTGCGCGAACTAAAACATCACTCATTTCTTTTGATTGCGGTATCTGTTTTATTCATCGGTTTATTTGACCACTTCTTGTTCACTCTTCAGCAAGGGAGATTCATTTTCTGGCTGGTATTGACATTGTTGGCAGTTGGTGATATAATTAAAGAACAGTAAGAAAGGAGTCCGGTATGTTGGTTCCGTGTCCGTTTCGTGGGGATCACATGATCCGCAAGGGCCGTATGCACGGCCCGAGCCAGTGCCCGCCGCTACCCGGCGAGTACGGCGAGCATCGGCGCAACAAGCGGTTGCGCCGGAGGCGCGCAAAGCGCGCGGCGGAGTTCAGCGTTGGTCGAGGCGAGGCCATCGCCGGCACAGGAAAGCCCTCGGCGAGTTCGGAAAAGCGCGCTGGGGTGAAGGACAAGCTCAAGAAGCTCATGATGGGAGGTGCGAAGTGATGATCAAGACGATCAACCGGCGCGAGTTTCGTCAGAAGCTCGGCACGCGGCGCGGTCGCCGCGAGGGGACGAAGAGCAAGGCCATTCCCAAGGCCAAGACCTCTGGGCGCGGCAAGGCCGACAGGCCGACCCGCACGCAGTGCTATCGTCACTTTCGTCGCCAGCGGCCGCGGCCGGCGGTCCTGCTCGAGGCCTTGATCCGCAGGGCGCGAGCGGAGGCGTCGTCGGTGGAACAGGCGACGGCGACGGCGTAGGGGGACAGTTCTGGTCCCCAAGGGGCAACCACCGGGTTGCCCCTCTTTTATTGTTTCTCTCAAGAATACTCCGCCCGTTAGGGCGGAGATGAATTGAGCTAGAAACAATAACCCCGCACCAAACCCGCCCCCTTTCTTAATAGCGGTCAGCGGATAAGTTTGGTGCGGGGTATGGTTAAACAGATACCCCGACCGTAAGGTCGGGGTAGTTCATTACACAGGGAACATTTGTTCCTGTTTTTTTGTTTCTTTTTTAGCAAGATGTCCTCATTTTCCGCAATTGCGGAAAATGAGGACATCTTGCTATGTTTCCAAAAGTTTTTGTATTATAGATGGGTCTTATGATAACTCAAAACAACAGAACAGAGCTTTTGCGTGAAATTAAAGACGAGGTAATAGCCCTAAAAGACTCGCCTCTTTGTCAAGAAAGAATTAAAAACGGCGTTTTTCCTGTTATTGGCGAAGGGGATCATTGTGCTAAAATTATATTCATCGGTGAAGCGCCCGGAAAGAACGAGGCGGCAACCGGCCGGCCATTCTGTGGCGCCGCCGGCAAAATTCTTGACAAACTGCTGGCTTCGGCGGGGATAGATAGAAAAGACGTTTATATTACCAATATCGTAAAAGATCGTCCGCCCCTCAACAGAGATCCTTTTCCCGACGAAATAAGGGCATACGCTCCGTTTCTGGACAGACAGATAGACATAATTAAACCCCAAGTCATAGCCACGCTTGGCCGGTTCTCGATGGACTATATAATGAGGAAATTCGGCCTTGATGCTTCAATTACCAACATAAGCAAAATACACGGCAAAATTTTCGATATCAAAACTAGTTATGGAGATGTAAAAATAATACCTCTGTATCACCCGGCGGTTGCGGTATATAATGGCAATATGAAAAACGAACTCCAAAAAGATTTTCAAATATTGAAAAACTTTAAGTAAATTCAGTGGACGGATTATTACAATTCATCGAAACAGCGTTTCCGGCCCTTATCGCCCATAAGTACTTTTTCTTATTTCTCGGCGCGATGATAGAGGGCTTGAACACAATGGTTCTTGGAGGATTTTTGGTTTCAGTCAATTCCGTCAGATTGCTGCCGACTCTTTTTCTGTTTATCCTGGCTTACACCATCAATGGTTATATTTGGTATGCGGTTGGGTTTTTTGCCGGCGCGAAGCCGATAGACAAATGGGGCCGGAAGGACGAAAAAGGGAGAAAAATAATCGAAAAAGTCGAGCATTATTTCACAAAATACAGCGGTCGGGCCATCATTATAACAAAGTTCACCTTTTCTCTTACCATCGCCACGCTCATAATGGCCGGTTCGCTGAAGTATAGCCTCAAGAAATTCACCTTCTATAACTTTGTTGGTTCGGTTGGTTGGGTGGCCGTGACTTTATTTGTCGGGTATTTTTTCGGCCAGAGTTATAAATTATTCTTTGTTTATTTGAAGAACTTTACTTATGGTCTCGTGTTTCTTGGCGGCGCCATAACCTTGATTTACATAATCAAACTGATTCTAAGTTCTGCTTTTGTCAGATCCTTGTTTATAACCGATAAGATCAGAGAATTCAGCCACAAGCTTCGCAACGGCCTAGAAGAATTTTTATCGAATGGCAAAGACGACAACCTTGACTAGTTCAGGGTTTTTTGTTATGATAAAAAAGTTCTGAACTCCCAACCGGAGGTGCCAAGTGGAACTGATACTTAGCGAACGAAGCCGGACGTACATCGCATTTATGAGTGGTGAGGAGTGGACAGAATATGGTGCCTCGTTGACTCGCTTGGATGATCTTTGCAGCTTTATCCTCTCAAAGCAAGCTGATGGCCATACGGTGCGAACGGTCATGAGAGAGGATGGAAATGAGATTATCATCGAGTTCTTCAACGGTGTCGGTATCGTTACTTCACAAATTTCTATTTGCTATAATGAAGGCGACCGAGAGAAGATTATTTCTGAACTGGGTGGCTTTTGCCAACAGGCTTCGGTGGGAACCTAACCCATCGGAGCTTTTTGTTACCCGAATAATATCCAAATTACTTTCGAATTTGTGATAAAGAATTTCAGTTGCTAAAAATTACCCCAACAGCCTCGCTCTTTGAAAAATTCTCTATTTGACACAAATTGCCTTTTAGAATACTCTAATTTTGCAAGTATTCTGAAGTTGAGGTTGGTATATGGAGCGGCAGACAAAAGAGCTGTTGGAACAAAGAGCGGATGAATTTGTTCAGAAACTTCAGACCGTACAGACCGTACAAGAACTAGGCTCGTTAATAAAATGGTTAGATATATTGGAGCCTCACGATAGTGCTGAAAGCATCTGGGCGTTCAAATTGCTAGGTAGAAAAATACAATCACTTGGAAGTCGAGAAGAAGACGAAAATCGTCAGCTTGTTTATATGTTTGTATTAGCTTCGTTTGGTGCCGTAATCATAGCTGATTCCATAGAAAGATTGACCGAAGATTTTAGTGATAAAGTCGATGATCTAATCGTAGATCCATTTCAAGAGTCCAAAGACGAGTCAGACATTGGCTTCCCTGTTTGATCTCCTTTAACCGCTTAACGCGGTTTTTCTTTTTAGACACATCCCGAGCGAAAGCACTTCCTAATTTAATCATTGTATGAACCGAGATGTAATAAACGCCAAGGAGCGAGACCCTGTCCACATTTGAGGCTACTTGGTTCTAACGAATAAGTAAGGATTTCAATGCTCAAAAATTAATTGACGGTTGAGCGACGCCTGTGGATTGCTGGATTGGCCAGAATATGCTACTATTACCCTTACAAAATGAATACCAAGAAAATAGCGTATTTACTTGCGTTTGTGTTGCTTTTCGGGGTGGCATTTTATGCTAAAGCAGCCGACGATAACAGATATTTAGTTAAATCAACGTCAGGTGTGTGGAAGAAATATTTTGGGGTCAGGCATGCTTTTGATGACGGTTTTACAGCCGATCTTTCCGATTTTCAACTTCGGTTTACCAAGATATTCGGTCTTGAGGTTGAACCGGTCAAAAAATTATATGTTCTGCCTCCGGCAGAAGCTGCTTCCCCTTCGGCAAGAAACAATGCCAAAAACCAAAGATTAATCCCCATAGATCAAGTGTCTTGGGGTATTAAGATGATTTATGACGATCCTTTCTTGGCCAGATCATCGGGTGGGTACGGCGTGAATGTTGCCGTACTCGATACCGGCATTCTCAAAACGCATCCGGATTTGAAAAATAGAATAAAGGACTGCAAGGACTTCTCCAGTCCGAAATCACCGTTAGTGGACGGTAAATGTGAAGATAAGAACGGCCACGGTACCCATGTCTCCGGCATTATAGCCGCTGACGGCGGCAGTGACGGTTTGGGTGTTTTCGGCGTTGCTCCCGAGGCCAACCTATACGCATACCAAGTTTGTTCTGCCAGCGGTTCCTGCTGGGCCGATGACGTGGCCGCAGCCATAAGAACAGCGGCAGATAATGGAGCCAATATTGTTAACCTCAGTCTGGGTTCCGATTCGCTGAGTTCACTGATCCATGACGCTGTCGTCTATGCCTCAAGTAAAAATGTCTTGGTGATTGCCGCCGCCGGCAATGACGGCCCTTATGTTGGAAGCATTGATTATCCGGCCGCCAATAATGAAGCTATCGGCGTTGGCGCACTAGATGTAAATAAAGCCGTTTCCGATTGGAGTTCAAGGGGCATTAACTCCACGACAAATGCTTATGCCGTTGAAGATGGCGATATTGAATTTGCCGCTCCGGGCGTGAGCATAGAATCAACATGGAAAGACGGCGGTTACGCCATTCTTTCGGGAACCTCTATGGCCGCTCCACATGTGGCCGGTTTAGCTGCTAAATTATGGCAAAAAGATGCCTTGGCTCCGGCTGATGCTACTCGGGATCTGCTGCATAGGTTTTCCGTTGATCTGCTGCCACTAGGCGATGACAATGACTCCGGTTGGGGATTGCCCACGCTTTAGTATCAAGCATCTTGTATAAGGTTAATAAATTTGCCGCAATATTGCGGCAAATTTATTATTTGGTAAGATATATTCAGTTAACGTAATATCTCGTACTAGTTTATGAAGATTAACCACGTAATAAGAACTCTCGTATCGGCTGATTTTTTTACTACCGCCGGTTTTAGCGTTTTTGGTCCGGTGTTTGCGATCTTTGTTACCAGACAGATTACCGGCGGATCCCTTGAGATAATTGGTTTTGCTGCTGCGATATTTCAAATATTTAAATCAGTACTGCAAATACCGATTGCAAGATACTTGGATAAAAACCATGGCGAATACGACGACTTTTACTCATTAGTATTTGGCACTTTTCTGGTAGCGACAGTTCCGTTTTGGTATATTTTTGCTTCGGAACCCATTCATATATTCATAATCCAGGCGATTTACGGTATTGGTGCCGCTTTTTCTATTCCTCCTTGGTATGCGATATTTTCACGCCATTTGGATAAGATGCAAGAAAGCACCGAATGGTCTATGGATTCTATTGCTGTTGGCGTTGGTGCCGCTTCTTCTGCCGCTATCGGCGGCATATTGGCCCAAAAATTCGGCTTTAACTTTGTTTTTATTGTCGGCGGTATTTTCGCAATATTCGGCGCCGTTCAACAGCTCAAGATTTTCAAAGATCTTAAGGGCAGGGTTCTTCAGGGCACGGTCAAGCCGCAACCGGATAAAACACCCGGCGCCTGATTTTATAACCGCCACTTTCTCTTACCGATAAAATGGTTAACTATAATTTAGCTAAAATTTTACGAGAAATTTCTGTTTTGCTTGAAATAAAAGGAGAAAATTTCAAACCTCAAGCTTACGAGAAGGCGGCGCATTCTGTTGAGATGCTTGAACAGGACGTTAGAGAAATCTACAAAGACGGCGGCATTAAAGCGCTTGAAGATATTCCGGGCGTTGGCAAGGGAATTGCCCTGCGCATCGAGGAATATCTGAAGACCCACCGTGTTAAGGACTACGATAAACTCAAGAAACAAATCCCCGTTCAAATAGACGAGTTGTTCTCCATTGAAGGCGTGGGGCCGAAGATGATTCTTAGGTTATATAACAAGCTTGGAATCAAGACCCGGGCTCAACTCGAGAAAGCGGCTCAAGAAGGCAAACTGCGCGATGTTGAAGGTTTCGGTCGGAAAACCGAAGAAAATATTTTGCGCTCGATCGGATTTCTCAAAAAGGACCAAGGGCGGTTCATTCTCGGCTTCGTGATGCCAACAGCCAAAATGATGCTTGAGAAGATTCGCGCTTTGCCGGAAGTGCAATCAGCTGAATATGCCGGTTCATTGCGGCGCAAACAAGAAACGATCGGCGATCTTGATTTTATAGTTTTTTCAGAAAAACCCGGAGCGGTTATTAAAAAATTTTTAGATTTTCCGGAAATTAAGCACGTTTATTCTCAGGGAGAACATAAGTCCCTGGTTCGTCTGGATACCGATATTGATGCGGACATTTCGGTTATTTCGCCCAAGTCGCTTGGTTCGGCTCTAATAGCGTGGACGGGAAGCAAACAGCACAATATTGCCATTCGAACTTTAGCCGAAAAAAGGGGATGGCTTTTAAACGATTACGGTCTTTGGGACGGTAACCCTTCAACTATTGCTCAAGGCAAGGGAAAATTACTGGCATCAAAAACAGAGGAGGAAGTTTATAAAAAACTCGGTATGGATTGGATACCGCCCGAAATTCGTAACGGAACCGATGAAATAACAGCCGCCCTTGAGGGCACACTTCCGAATTTAATCGGCTATGGCGACTTAAAAGGCGACCTTCAAGTCCAAACTGATTGGACGGACGGAGACCATTCCATCAAAGAAATGGCCGAAGCGGCCAAGAAGCTCGGATTGGAATATATCTGCATTACCGATCATACCAAGTCGTTGGCGATGACCGGCGGGAATGACGAGAAAGGCCTGCTCAAAGAAATGGCGGCGATAGACAAAATCCAAAAGCAAGTTTCCGGCATTAAAATTCTTAAGGGCGCGGAAGTGAATATAATGAAAGACGGTTCGCTTGATATTGACGATGAGACGCTTGCTAAACTCGACGTAGTCGGTGCGGCGGTGCACTCGCATTTTAATTTGTCTGAAAAAGACCAAACCGCAAGAATTATACGGGCGATGGAAAACCCCAATGTGGATATAATTTTTCATCCGACTGGACGAATCATCCAAAGACGCGATGCGTATAAAGTCGATATGGACGCATTGCTGAAAGCGGCTAAGCGCACCAAAACCGTAATGGAGATTGACGCTTATCCCGACCGATCCGATCTTAAAGATGAATATATCCGCAAAGCCGTTGATCCGCCATCCGCCAACTTCGGCGGAGGCGGAGGTGTTAAATTATCCATTGATACTGATGCTCACTCTATCCATCATTTCCAATATCTTGAATACGGTATCGCTCAAGCTCGCAGAGGCTGGGCCGAGAAGAAAGACGTGATAAATACGCGAGGGTTGAAAAAAATGTTAGAACAGTTAAAATAGCAAGTAAAACAGAAAGGGGGTGGCAATGATAAACGAAAAAGAAAAACAATTTGTTCGAACATTGGAAAAGGAGGCTGAATCGGCAGAGAAATCCGAGGGAGTTATGATTAAAGATTTGCCGCCCGGCCAAATTCTTGCAATAAAAACTAAAAATTCCACGTACCGGATCATTGTTCTTAACTCGGCCGAAGGCCTAGTCCAACTTTCAGGCGGCAACACCGAGAAGATAACCGGCCAAAAAGAGGTTGAAGCAACTGTTTCAGGTTCAACTTGGGGCGGATCTGCCATGAAGGCCGGTTTTTTGGGCGTGGGTATGAGTATCGAATTTGCGCTTGGCAAGGGCCGGATAATGACGACATCTCCGGTTAAGAAAATCAGCGTTGTCATCTACACCCCTGTTTCAGATAAGGTGCATTAGACCCATTCTTTTAACAACATTCTAATGTTCTGCAGAGTGTCAGAATGTTGTAGCGGCCAAAGTTAAAAAATTATAAAATTAACCCATGTCAAACAATACATATCGCAAAACAACAGGGGTCGTGTTTGCGGCAATAACCATTTTGCACGCCTTGCGGCTTCTCTACGGCTGGGAAGCAGTTATCGGCGGTTGGACTGTTCCGTTCTGGCTTAGCTGGTTTGCCGTCGTCTTTGCCGGTTGCCTCGCCTGGTCCGGACTAAGGAAGTAGATGAGGATCACTATCAAAGCAAAACCGAGCTCCTATGAGGAAAGGGTCGACCCACCTTCGCCTGGTGGCTTCAGTGAGATAGGGAAAGATTATTTTACTGTTTGGGTTAAAGAACCCCCCGTTCACGGCCTAGCGAATAAAGCCATCATTAAAGCCCTTGCCGATTATTTTAAAACATCTCCATCTAGAATTAGAATTGTTTCCGGCTACACATCAAGACAAAAGGTGGTGGAGATTCTTTGAAAAGCCGCGCCCTTCTCTTTTCAATTTTTTCAGGGAACTTTTCTATAGATGTTGACATAATTTACTAAGAAGACTATAATTATACTCCCCCGTGGATCTTAATATGTTGGAACATAATTCACACAATTCTATAACTTTTATCTGTAATAACGGAAGCATATCCGCCACTTTTGGTTATAAAAAGTACTATATAAAAACAAGCTTGTTTGACTCAAGCGTTTTTTATTGTAGTTGACTTAATTTTACAGATTTTCCTATCTAAAAATACGCTTTGGCCAGACAAGCCAAAGCGTATTTAGTTTTGAGCCTGTCTGGAGAAAGGGGCACCAATATGCCCTCAGGTCTTTCACAATTACCCATTGTTCTCATTGATGAGAGGGGTGGCTATAAGTTTATTGTTGCGGTTGTTAACGACGGGGAAACTTCAAAGATGGTGGTTCGAGCCGATGCTAGTTGCGAGTTTCATCGCGATATTCTTCGGAAGCTACGGTTTGAAGCCCCGGGCATTAATGCCCAATGTGTTGGCGGCGGAAGAATAAATATTGACCCCATAGGCAAAGTTATCGATATCTGGAGTTCAAGTGGCGATTTTGGCATTGAACCTAATCGAGCCGAGACTGTGCGTCTGTTGAGTGAAGCTTTTCCCGGATTTGATGTTCGCCAAAAGAATTCTCGGTAGAACATTACACGACCGCCCGCTTGGGCGGTTTTAATTTTGACCCGCATTAGGATTTAGTTAAAAATTAACACTATTTAAAATATTTTGTGTTGTGATAGTATCTGTGGAGATTATTTACAAGGATAAAAATAATGAATCGCCGGCACAAACGACGTTTTGTCAAAGCGATGTACAAGGTTCAAGATTATCCGGCTTTGGATGAATATGGTAGCAAGATATTCGGACGTCCTGTTCGAGGGACATGGAAACTATTCCGCAATATCGTTAAAATGGCGACGGCTACTGATACTTGGAGATGGAGAAATGATCTGGAGCGGGCAAGTTACCCCGGTAAGGTGAGGGTTCCGACCTTTGAGGAATTTGCCACTTTTCTATTGCATGAGACGGCTCATGGTTGGTGCTATTTCTTGAAAGACGAGCCGTCTCTGCGGGACTATCCGACTGGCGTTGATGAGGAACAGGTCTGCTGGGATGTCAGCAAGATGGTCTGTGGGATGCTCGGCATATCCTATCAGGAAGAGCTGGCCGAATTATCCCATCAATTCTATCGTCTTCATCTTACGCAGGCCGATGACATAGTCGGGCTTGAGCGACTTATCGAAAAAATGCCGGCGCATCTTCGGCGATAATACGGGCTAATGGCCCGTATTTATTTGCTATAAATTTGTTAATATTATCACCATGAAACTCACTCCGTTCCAGCACAAAGTTTATGATTTTGTAAAAACTATCCCGAAAGGGAACACAGCGACCTACAAAGAGGTCGCTGTTGCCATCGGCCACCCGAGGGCATATCGGGCGGTAGGCAATATGCTCAATCGCAATCCGATTATCGGCAAAGTGCCGTGTCATAGGGTGATAAAGTCAAACGGCCAGATTGGCGGATTTGCTTTAGGCACCGATAAAAAGGTAAAATTACTTCAGAAAGAAGGGGCAATTAAAAGTTTGTAAAGTTATAAAGTTCATAAGCACTTTAAAAACTTTACGAATTTTAAGAACTTTCAACTAACTATGCGAATTTTACTTGTTGGTGGCGGTTCAGGTGGGCACGTCTATCCTGTCATTGCCATTGCTAATGTTCTCAAAGAAAGAGGTGATGCGAAACTGCTCCTTTTAGGCGACGATAAATTTATGCGTCCGGCCGCCGAAGAAAATGGTTTACAATTCCGTCCCGTAATGTCGGGCAAATTAAGGAGGTATTTCAGTTTGCTGATCTTCCTGGATATTTTCAAATTTCCCATCGGACTTTTCCAGTCGCTTTGGCATATTTTTTGGTTTATGCCCGACGTGGTGTTTGCCAAAGGCGGGTATGTGTCGGTTTTGCCGGCATTAGTGGCGAAATTGTACTTGATACCGCTATATATCCACGAGTCTGACTCGGTGCCCGGTCTTGCTAACAAGTTCTTGGGACGGCTGGCAAACAAGATATTCATCTCCTTCCAGATAAGCGCCGCTTATTTCGATAAGTCAAAGACGGTCTTGACCGGCAATCCGGTCAGGCGTGATCTTTTGACCGGCGATAGAAACGAAGCAGCCAAACTGTTCAGTTTAAGTCCCGATAAAAAAACAGTCTTCGTATATGGCGGAAGCCAAGGAGCTCAGAAGATAAATGATATTGTTCTTGAGTCGCTTGTGATGATGGTAGGCAAGGACCTGCAGATGATCCACCAATGCGGAAGCGGACAATACGAAACGGTCAAAAAGTTGGTTGATAAATTTGTTAAAGAGGGTGAGGGAGGTTATGGCGATGCCATTACGCAACATTATCGTCTTGAGCCGTTCCTTGATCTGGGCAAGGTGCGGGCGGCTTACGCTCTTGCGGATGTTATTGTTTCTCGCGCCGGCGCATCAAACATTTTTGAAATAGCTGCGGTGGGAAAACCGGCTATTATAATTCCGATCACCGCTTCTTCCGGCAACCATCAGCTGAACAATGCGATGGCCTTTAACAAACACGGGGCAGTGATGATAGAAGAAGAGAATCTTACCCCGCACATAGTATTGAGCCAAATAGAATATTTATTGAAGCCGGAAAATTACGAGGCAGTCAGCCAGAAGATAAAAAGTTTTGCCACACCCGATGCCACAGATAAAATTGCCGAAGCTATTTTATCAATTTCTAAATCCTAACTTCTAAATAAATCCAAATGACCCAAATTCAAAAATACGAAAAACAACGAAATTATTTTGAAAATCTTCTGCGAAACGGATCTTTGGGTCATGCTTATTTATTTACTGGCCAAGATGCGGCGGGGAAAAAGTTATTTGCAGAAGATATCTGTACATTGCTGACGGGCAAGGGTTTTGATAATAATCCCGACTTGAAATTTATCCGTCCCGATATAGAAAAAGACGACTACAAAATTTATATAGAGGACATAAGGAGCTTGAAGTCATTTATGGCTCTCAAGCCCCACTCAAGCGAGTATAAGCTCGCAGTGATTGATAACGCCGATGCAATGACTTTGGAAGCGGCCAACGCAATACTCAAGATACTAGAAGAACCGCCTAAGCGATCCACGCTTATCCTCATAAGTTCCAAACAAGGAGTGTTGCCCAAGACGATACTTTCAAGGTGTGAGGCGGTGGTTTTTCCCCCGATAAAAGAAGTAGAAACCGACGAAATGGCCAAAGTATTATCTGATCTGCGCAAAGTGGCGAAGCAGAGTATGGCTGAGCGTATTCAATATGCAAAGAAAATTTATGAAAAAGATAACTATGCCGAGTTGGTAAATCTTTGGCTCCACTCGCTTCACATTCAGTTTATCCTGAGCTTGTCGAAGGACGAGTATAAGCCCGCATCGGCGCCCGTCTTGAGACGCCTTCTGAACCTCTCACACATCGTCTCCCAACCGCAATATAACCATCGCATCGCGCTGGAAAATTTCTTCGTTAATCTGTAAAAAATAAGAAACCTCGTCTTCAGGAAGCACGGGGCTTCTGTTATACGAGGCTATATCCACTCTGCCAACGGGACTCTTTGCTTCCACCGGTGTATGGCGAGCGGGAATGCTATTCCAAGTCCTGTAAAGAACATCCAGAGTGGGAGCGCGTAATTTGCGAATGTGTGGTTGGTGATGGCTAAAATAGCTAATCCGTAGCCGACGGCGAAGAATGCCCAGGCAAACGGACGGTCACTGTCGGGTTGCATCCAGACAAGTCTAAATGTTGGGATAGCCGCGCAACCGTCCGCAATGATTGCTAGATAAAGTGCGAATTGCGCAAGTTCTTTGACGTTGCGCACGGTGAGCCACGAAACCAAGGACACGACACACAAAAGAATACAGAGCCACTCCCACTTGTCTGGTTTAGACCAACCCCCCTTTTGCTTCGCTACCAATATGGTAATGAGTAATGGATTGGTGAACCCGAACACCGCTGGCCAAATATTTGCTTTGGCTCCAGAACTTTCGTAAGTGAGCAAGAGAGCGAGACCAATGAGTGTCCAGAGTGACCAACCCGTCAGGTTAGGATGGATCTTGCTTTGATAGATTCTGATGCTGTAGGGGATGATGCTCATCATCACCAATAATCCAGAAACCATTCCAATCGTTTCTGTGCTCAAGTGCCACCTCTCCTCTCGGCCGTGAAGCGGATGTTAATAACTATACACCGGAATTATTAATAAGTCAATGTTTTGGAATTATTGTTTTCATGTTAAATTTATTTTCAATGGATTATAAAGTGTTAGTTAATGAAAGAAAAAAGGATTTTGATGCTGTCCTAGAATGGGCCAGGAACGAAGTTGCCGGTATTAGGACTGGCAGAGCTCACTCGTCTATGGTTGAAGATTTGGTTGTGGACTATATGGGTTCTAAATTAAGAATCAAAGAACTAGCAACCATCAGCGTGCCGGAACCGAGAGTGCTGTTCATACAGCCATGGGATAAGGGCGCAATTTCTTTGATAGAAAAAGCGATAAAAGACAGTCCGTTGGGTCTTAATCCGGCATCGGATTCCAGCGGCGTCCGTCTCACCATACCGTCTTTGACTGAAGACCGGCGCAAAGAATTCACCAAGTTACTGCATCAGAAGGCCGAAGAAGCAAGGATAAAGACGAGGCAGATAAGAGAGGACATATTGAAGAAAGTTCAGAACGCCGTGAGAGAAAAAACCGCCAGAGAAGACGACTTGCGCAATGCCAAAGAAGAACTGCAGAAAATTATTGATGAGCTGAATAAAAAGATAGACGACCTGGTGAAGAAAAAAGAGCAAGAATTAATGAACTCATAGTGATAACCGCACTAATTTTCATAGCTGTCATCGGTGTTCTGGTTGTTGTCCACGAGCTTGGACATTTTATCGTTGCCAAGAGAGCGGGGATGAAGGTGGAGGAATTTGGCTTCGGTTTCCCGCCTAGATTGTGGGGAGTCAAAAAAGGAGAAACGGTATATTCCATAAACCTGATACCGTTCGGTGGCTTTGTGAAGATATACGGAGAAGAGGGCGAGCATCGCAATGAGCCGAGAAGTTTTTCTTCTAAACCAATCGGGATTCGTCTGAAAGTGGTTGTAGCCGGTGTGGTGATGAATTTTCTCCTGGCTGCTTTTTTGCTGATGTTCGGCAACTATGTCGGTATCAGGATCGGTATAGGCGACGGGACAGATGAGGTATCCGCCGCCGCCAGAGACAAGAAAATTCAAATTCTCAAAGTCGTTGAGGATAGTCCAGCTAAGCGGGCCGGCTTGAAGATATTTGACGAGATAGTTGGTTTTTCCGCCGAAGGCGAGACCTCGCCCCAAAGGGGCGGGGAAATACTGATTCCTGTTTCAACGGCTCAGGAGGTACGGGACTACATTGCCGCCAACGCCGGAGGGGAGATTAGGTTGGTCATCAGGAGAGATTCGCAGACAGAGGTCAAAGAAATAGCGCTTCCTGCAAAAGATGAAGGCGACGGCCTGCTTGGCATTGTGCCGGCAAGAACCGGGCTTTTGTCCTATCCCTGGTACGAGTCATTGTGGCGGGGTCTGGAAGATGCGGTGTTTCTGACTGGTCAGACGGCCGTCGGGTACTATGAACTTTTCAAGACACTGCTATTGAAAGGGCAACTGCTAGCCGATGTTTCGGGACCCATCGGCATTGCCAACATTACCGGACAGGCGGCGGCGGTAGGATTCAGATTCTTGCTCCAATTTGTGGCGTTGATATCGGTCAACCTAGCCGTGCTTAATATAATCCCGTTTCCCGCGCTTGATGGCGGTCGCGCTTTGATGCTCGTCGTGGAAAAATTCAAGCGTTCCCCGGTCAATCAAAAAATTGAATCAGCGATTAACTCCGTCGGCTTCGCGTTTTTAATCCTGCTTATGATATATGCGACCGTTAAGGATATAAGCAGAATTTTTTAACTATGTCGGAAATAAGAGAAACAATATCTTCTTCTGTTAACTTGGAACGACCTCCGATTTTGGACAGGATAGTTTCTGAGAGAATATCCGAAGGTGAAAAACAAGAGCTTGCCGATGAACTTCTCGAAAAATTTGAAAGACAGGACCTGGAGGAATTTAAAGAGGATGAAATAGAATTGTCTCCGAGACAAAAGGAGCTAATTATAGAGACAAACAGGTTAATTTCCCATGCTTTGGGCGGTATGGGTATTAAACCGAGAACAGAGATAACTCCCCCTATGGTCCATCTTATGAGACAGGATGCGTTTGAAAAATTTTGTAATAGGAAGGGTTTAAAGGGGCGATTGGTATCTGGTTTGGCTAGCGTGGAGAAACAAGCCATTATAATCAAAGCAGGAAAACACGATGAACTCGTCTTTTTAAGTAGAGTTATCCATGAAGCGCTTCATGTGAATAGTTTCATATCTGTTCAGACGGTTGATATGGCGGAAGACACGGAACAAAATGTCGGTATTGTTGAAAGACGAGCCGGTTTGCGCATAAGAGAAACAAAAATTCAAGATGGCAAAAAACTAGCCGGCACGATGTTTTTTAACGATCTGGACGAAGCGGTAGTTGAAAAACTGACTCTTGATATAATAAGAAATTTAAACATAAGAATTTCCCCTGATGTGAAAAATAGTTTTGAAAAATCGGAAAAGTTTCGTAAGATACTTATTGAGTATATTCAAAAAGTTTTTCGGGAAAAAGGCAAACAAATGAGTCATGGCGAGCTTCTAGAGGTGGGGAATATGTACATGGTTCTAAATTGGGGGGCCATTTTATTGCCCGAAGCAGACGAATTCCTTCGGAGATATGAAGAATCTTCGGATCCCCTCGTTCTTGAGCAAGCGATTAGTTTTTATCTTGATCAGGAAATGAGTGGCGTCATGACTCATTTTGGCTATCGGTCACAGAGGATAGGGTTTGAAAAATTAGTCAGCGTCATATTTCAAAAAAACAAAGAAGATTTTAATTCCACAAAAGAAGTTGCCGCTCTTTTTATAAAAGCGTCGTTTAGCGGACGACTTCTGCCCTTGGCTAGGGTTATAGATCGAACATTTGGTAAGGGATCATTCAAAAAATTAGGCGAAGGGATTGATATAACCGCCGATTTTTCAGAAGAAAAATCGTAATTTCTAAATCCTAATTTCTAAACAAGTCCAAATGAGACAATCGCAACTTTTTACAAAAACATTACGTGAAGCACCTGCGGATGCCGTGGCCGTCAGTCATATGCTGCTTATCAGAGGCGGTTTTATTTCCCAATTAAGTTCGGGAATCTACAGCTTTTTGCCGCTTGGCTTTAGAGTTCTCAAAAATATAGAAAACTACATTCGCAAAGAACTAGAGAAGATAGGCGTCTTTGAGGTGAGTATGCCAATTCTTCATCCGGCAGAAGTATGGCAAAAAACCGGACGTTGGCACGAAATTGGAGAGGAACTCTGGAAAATTAAAGGTCGGCAAGGCGAGGACTTGGTTCTTTCTATGACCCACGAAGAAGTTATTGCGGAAATGGCCTCTAATTTTATAAGCACATATCGTGAATTACCACTTGTTTTGAATCAGTTTCAAATAAAATTCAGAGATGAAGAAAGGCCCAGGGGCGGACTTTTGCGGCTCAAGGAGTTTATTATGCAGGACGCTTATTCTTTCGACAAAAGCGAGAAAGATCTTGATGAGACCTATCACAAGTTTTATGAGGCATATCTTAAAATTTTTAAAGGGCTTGACCTGAATGCGGTTCCAGTAAAAGCGCTGTCAGGAATTATGGGCGGAGCCGAATCGCATGAGTTTATGCTGCCTGCTAAAATTGGTGAGGATAAAATTTCTTTTTGCGAAAAATGTGGTTATGCTGCAAACATTGAAACGATCAACGAGAAAACTTGTTCGAAATGCGGCAGCTTGCTTCAACAACAACGAGCTATTGAGTTGGGTCACATTTTCAAATTAGGCGTTAAATATTCGGAGCCGTTCAATATTTATTTCGAGGATGAGGACGGATTAAAAAAACTGGCAGTTATGGGTTCTTACGGTATTGGTCTCGATCGTTTAATAGCGGCAATAGTTGAAGTTCATAGCGACGAGAAAGGAATCATTTGGCCTTTAGTGGCGGCTCCTTTTAAAATTCACCTGGTCGAGCTTTCTGGAAAAGGAAATCTTGAAGTAAAAAACGAATCTGAGAAAATATACCGTGACCTTACCGCCAAAGGCGTTGAAGTTCTTTACGACGACAGGAGTGACAAAACCGCCGGTGAGAAATTCGCCGATGCCGACTTAATCGGCTGTCCGGTTCGTGTGGTGGTAAGCAATAAAACATTAGACAGGCAAAGCGTAGAAGTTAAGAAAAGAAACGAAAAAGAGGCGGAATTAGTGCCTCTTGACAAAGTGGTGGCGAGTATGATATAATAGTAGTATAAGCTTGAAATCGTGAATCCGCGTTGGTGGCTCCACGCGGTGCGGGGAACCTGTCCGAGGTACCGAAGAGGTGCCTAAGTCCTCGCTTTTAGCCCCCCGTATGGCAGTACGGGGTGATCAATAACCAAGTAGTTCTTTGTTCGTGAATCCGGTGTGTCAGGCCGACCACCGGTGCGGGATAGCTGCCCTGGAACGTCGAAGGCGTTACCAGATCCTGCGATAGGCCCCCCACGTGACAGCGTGGGGTTTTCGCTTTTAATCGTCAATCATGACGTTTTTTAATTTACTTTCATTGGTCAATCTGGTATATAAGTAATAAAATTAGAACGTAGCTGGCTTGACCAAGATTGAGGCAAAAACGAGAATCGAACTGAGCCATACTGTGTAGTATGGTGAAGGAGAATCGGAGTTTTTAACGAAAATATTGGTCAAGAGCGTACTCGCTATTAGTTAGGCGAGAGCGGCCAGCAAGTTATAAATATGTTAAATAAACTCTTCGGTTTCTGGTCAAAGGACATCGGTATTGATCTGGGTACGGCGAATACTCTGGTTTATGTTCGCGGGAAAGGGATAACCATCAACGAACCTTCGATTGTCGCGGTCAATCAAAAGACCGGAAAAATACTCGCCATAGGGAGCGAAGCCAAAAGAATGGCCGGCCGGACGCCGGGATATATAGTCGTTTCAAGGCCCTTGGTGTCGGGAGTGGTTTCGGATTTTGAAGTGACCGAACAGATGCTCAAGTATTTCATAGATAAAGTCCACCAAGAAAGCTTTTCTATTTTGCCGCGGCCTCGCGTCGTTATCGGCGTGCCGTCTGGAGTTACCGAAGTGGAAAAGCGCGCCGTTGAGGATGCGACATATAACGCCGGCGCCCGAGAGGTGTATTTGATAGAAGAACCGATGGCGGCCGCCATCGGTTCCCGGTTGCCGATACAGGAAGCTGTGGCCAATGTTATCGTGGACATAGGCGGAGGCACGACGGAAGTTGCCGTTATTTCGATAGGCGGAGTCATAGCCTCAAGATCACTGCGTATAGCCGGGGATAAATTGAATGAGGATATAATCAGATATTTAAGAGAAGAAAAGAATCTATTTATCGGCGAATCATCGGCGGAAAATCTGAAGATAACGCTTGGTTCGGCATATCCTTTACAAGAAGAAATCGAAGGAAAGGTGAGGGGAAGGGACTTGATTTCCGGTCTTCCGAAAGAAATAACCCTGACCTCCGAAGAGACAAGAGAAGCATTGCAAAAATCTACTCGCAGTATTGTAATGGCAGTTAAAGATACCATTGAAGAAACACCGCCCGAGCTTACCGCCGATTTGATAAACAGGCATATATTTTTGGCCGGTGGAGGGGCGCTTTTGAGGGGTCTTGATAAAGCGATAGCTCACGAAACGAAACTCTTTGTTAAAGTGGTTGATGATCCGCTCACCGCAGTGGCAAGAGGTTGCGGTTTCGTGTTGGAGAATGTCGATCAGCTGAAGTCCATTCTCGTTTCTCCCGACAAAGGAAGCTACCTTTGATTAGCCATTGGCCACTAGTAGTTAGCCACCCCGCCATGGCGGAGTCGCTAGTCGCTAGTCGCTAGTCGCTGGATAGTGCGATACTCTTTTTTCAAAACCATACTTTTATTATTTCTGTTCGTGATCGCGGCACAAGTTGTTGACCGCTATTTTTTTGACCAGAAAATAAATAGTTTCGGTACCACGATGATCAAAAGACCGGCTTCGCATCTTTTTTCCAAACTGGAATCCGCCGGCTGGTGGAGCGGGTTATTTTTTCGAGGCCTTGTCGGGTTCAAGAATGTCGTATCGGAAAATGAGAATTTGACGAGAGAAAATTTAAGATTACTCTCGCAACTTGCCGATTACGAAGATTTAAAAAACGAGAATGATTTTTTAAGAAAAACTTTGAACATATTCCCGCGTTTTAACAACAAGATAATTTACGCGAATATCTATCAATTTCAGCTTGGCGCAGACGGGTACGATGTTCTTATCAATGAGGGTGCCGACGGCGGTATTTCCGAAGGCGACATCGTGGTCACCGAAGAAGGCGTTTTGATCGGTCGCATCGAAGAAGCGCTGAGTAATTTCTCTCGCGTGCTGATAGTAAGCGATACGGACTTTAGCGTTACGGCTAAAGTCTTGAATTCTGATACCGCCGGCATAGCGAGGGGCGCCCTTGCTCAAGGATTGTATTTTGATCTGATAATCCAGAGCGACTCTATCAAAGAGGGCGACGTGGTCGTATCAAGCGGTACGGATCTCATTCCGCCGGCTCTGATAGTGGGAATCGTCAGTTATGTGGAGACTAGTGAGACCGACTTGTTCAAGAAAGTTAAAATAAGGCCCGCTATGGGAGAAATAAAAATAGGGCGGGTATTAATAATTCGAAAAAATGGCGGAAATTAAGCTTTTTATAATATTTCTTATCGTATTGGTTCTGGACGGGTTTGTGTTGTCGGCGTTTTTTGGCTTAAGAAACAGTTCCTTGTCTTTGCTTTTGCTCGTTGTCCCTCTTCTTTATATGGGTCCCAAGATACAATTTGTCGCTTGCGGGTTATTTTTTTCCGTTATTCTGGAAATGTCCAAAGGAATTGGTTTGGGCGGCTTGGTACTCCCGTTCTTATTTACATCGGTTGCAATATATTTGACCCAGAGGTTCTTGGATATACAATATACGTATGATGCCAGGTTCGGTTTGGGCAAATCGGTTCTTATCGCCCTGATGTCAGCAGTGTTCATTTATGTGTTCTCGTTTTTTTATAAACAAGGCGGTCTAAATATCGAGTATTTCAATCCGGTTATCGGTTTGACCATGGTGCTGGAAGCTTTGGCGCTGGTTCTTTTATTTAATATCGTGTTTGATAAAAAAAGCGATTATGCGCGAATATAAAATTTCTGTAAGTGAGGATTGGGTGAGTCCGGAAGAAACTCTTCTTGATTCAAGCAGTGACCACCAGGATCTTGAGGTGCCTATTTCAAACTCCATTTTTAAGGTGTCGTTTTTTATTACCGTCACCCTGTGCGTTGCCGTTGTTGCTTTTGTTTTTGACTTGAGTGTCAGGCGGTACGATTATTTCGCCGGAATAGCGTTTCAGAATAAATCGGTTAATTTTCCCGTTCCTCCTCCGCGCGGTATAATATTTGATCGTTTAGGCAGGCCCTTGGTTGCTAATGATCCGGTTTTCAATCTTTTAATCATAAGCAAAGAAGTAAGGAGTGCTGCTGGCGGAGACTCGGCTACGTATCTCGGAGAAGACTCACGCTTTGGAGAGGCCGCCGCCGGATCCATTTTTGCGAATGAGGAAACAGATGAAGTGGCTGACATATTAGGCAAGAATAGAGATGAGTTTAGAACATTTTTATCCGATGGCGTAAAGAATAATTCAGTGTTTTTCGCCGGGTCAGGTTTGGATAAAAACCAAGTCCTGGAGATTAAAACTCTGAATCCAAAAGGTTTTTACATTGTACCGAATACTAAAAGGCGGTATGTGGACGGTTCTCAGTTTTCTTCTGTGCTGGGATATGTGGGCAAGGTCTCCAAAAACGAACTCGGCGTAGATGACTACTATTATCCGACAGATATTATCGGCCGGCTTGGCATTGAAGCGCAGTATGAGAAATACCTTCGAGGCAAGCACGGCAGGATATTCTTTCAATACAATGAAGACAGTTTTTCTGAAGAATCAGTGATGGGAAACAGTCTGGTTTTGAATATCGACCATGATATGCAAAAACGCCTGTTCAACGAGCTTTTTAATGTTCTCAAAGATACCAATTACTCAAAAGCAGCCGCAGTTATACAAGATCCGCAGACAGGAGCTGTTTTGGCGATGGCAAGTTTTCCCGCTTATGACAACAATTTGTTTATTGAGGGTTTGTCCGATAACCAATTCAGGGGGTTATTTGAGAACAAGTCGCGTCCTTTGTTCAACAGAGTCATAAGCGGTCTTTATAATCCCGGCTCGACAATCAAGCCGCTCATGGGCCTGATGACGCTTGAAGAGAATATTTTTAGTCCCGCCGATACGATAAAAGACTGCGTCGGCCTGACTATTATAAATCCATACAACCCGGACGATATTTATACCTTTAACAACTGGCGTCTTGAATACGGCCAATTCAACTTAAAACGGGCTATTGCCAATTCGTGCAACGTCTATTTTTATATTGCAGGCGGCGGTTACGGCAATATCAATGGCCTTGGCGTGGAGAGGATAGCCAAATATTTGAAATCGGCCTTTGCCGATTCCAGGCTTGGAATTGATTTGCCCGGAGAAGTGGAGGGATTTGTTCCTACTCCCGATTGGAAATTGGCCGCAAGAGGTGAGGGCTGGTATCAGGGAGACACATACAACATATCCATTGGGCAAGGCGATCTGCTTATTACGCCCCTGTGGCTTAATTCATATATTTCGGCCATAGCTAACGGGGGGACTTTATATAAACCCTTTGTAGCCAAACAGATACTGGACAGCAACAGGAATATCCTAGCGGGTTTTGAACCGGAATTATTGGGACGCTTGAATTTTAAAGAAGAGGTAATTCGCGAAGTTAAGAACGCAATGGCCGAAACAACCATATCCGGAACAGCCAAAATACTCGGTACTCTGCCGGTCAAAGCCGGAGCAAAGACGGGAACAGCCGAGGTTGTTAAAGGCCGAACAGTTAATTCTATAATGACCGCTTTTGCTCCGTTTGATAATCCTGAGATAAATATTACGGTTTTGATAGAAGGAGGAACCTCAACCAATGAGGGCTTGGCGATAAGAGCGACATACGGCTTTATGAAATGGTATTTTGAGGAGTATCAAAAAACCGAGTAAAAATCTATAACCCTTGTTTTTACTTTAAAATAGTAGTATAGTGGCGTATTCTTACAATTAAAAACTAAAATTGAAAAAAGAAAAATGACAAGGAAAAATTTAAAACCGAACGATTTCAACGGTTTTTGATTTTTCATTTTTACTTTTTAATTTGAAACATGGATCAATATTTTTCAAAAGAAGGACTAGAAAAACTAAAAAGTGAACTTGAGGAAAGGATTAATGTCCTAAGGCCCGAGATAGCCACTCGCATAAAAGAAGCGAAAGAGCTCGGCGATTTATCAGAAAATGCCGAATACGATGCGGCTAAAGACGCTCAGGCGGCGAATGAGGGCAGAATAGAAGAAGTAAAGGATATACTCGAGAATGCGGTTATAATCACAAGCACTAACGGGAGCGGCGTGGTTAGCGTCGGTTCAAGCGTCAAAGTTGAATCCAAGAACGGCATTCAGACCTTTGTCATAGTCGGTGCTGCCGAGTCAGACCCCAGCGCCGGTTTCATATCTAACGAATCGCCGCTAGGCAGCGCTTTTCTCGGTCGCAAGAAAGAGGACAAGATAGAGGTCAAAACACCCAAGGGAGTTGTGGAATATAAAATACTGGAGGTTAAGTAGTCGTTCAATTTCACCCCACTTCCAGTCTGATTGACGAACCACTAGAGCTGTGCTATCATAAGGCACAGTTTTTAGTTCGCTAACAAAGGAATAAGAGACAATGACCGAGAAGGCAGCGGTTCAACAGGGTTTTTTCTGGCATGTCCATCATACGGT